>Ga0129317_1000092_pt1 | contig 110640 bp, 114 predicted proteins | sample Cm1ome_FD_94430 | JGI IMG/M metagenome (GOLD analysis project Ga0129317, IMG submission 94430) | Eastern black-and-white colobus group fecal microbial communities from Wisconsin, USA - Cm1105 metagenome | ecosystem: Host-associated > Mammals > Digestive system > Large intestine > Fecal...
AATGCACTGGTGATGCCGGCAGGACAATATACATTCATGGATTATATAAAAGTGGGGCTCCCGTTGCAGATTATTATGGGAGTGGTGATGGTATTTGTGTTGCCGTTGCTGTTTCCTTTTTAGATATATTCTTATTAATAGGAAAAAACACACTTATTGGTTGAGTGTAAAGAGGAGATTGTACGTATTAAAAGGAAAAAAGATAGATACTATGAAAAAGATTCTTTTATTAATGGCAATTTTCTTTTCTGTATTATTGCAGGCACAGCTCAACACTCTGTCTATGAATCTTCCCCAAGGGCATCCGCGTTATCTGACTGATGCCGGTGGAAAAGAGACTACTTTGAAGTTGATAAGTAATGAACCGTGGGCGGAAGAAGTGTTCGGAAAGCTGAAAAGCAAGACGGATGTTTATGTCCGGTTGACAGAAGCACAGCCGGAATGGTTGCTTTCGCGACTTGCCATGTATTGGGAATCGCATGCCACGGATGTATATGTAAAAGGTGAAACCTTTGATTATGCCGGTGGAGAAAAAGCTCCAGTTCCAACCGTACGCTATACGGGGACACGAGGGACCTTTGCTACACACAGTCGTCCGAAGTTGGAAGATGTCGTTCCTTACGATGACGCCGGTGGCAATGTTACGTTTTGCAACAACTCTTTGCCGGGACGCCCCATGGAAAGTGTGCACCCTTCCAAAACCGGTCGTAACATAGAAAGCCTGAACCGTGAAATTATGGGCATTGCCCGTGATGCAGCTTTCCTTTACTGGCTGACGGATGATGAGAAATATGCAAAATTGGCAGCCGGAGTTTTTGATACCTACATGCAGGGCATCTATTATCGGAATGTCCCCGTTGACCTGAATCATGGGCACCAGCAAACTTTGGTGGGCATGACTTCTTTCGAGGTAATCCACGAAGATATTCTTAAAGATATAGTTCCTCTTTATGATTTTCTTTACGGCTATTTACATAGCAATTATGCCGATAAACTGGAAATCTATGCCGGAGCTTTCAAGAAATGGGCAGAGAATATCATAGCAAACGGAGTGCCTCATAACAACTGGAACCTGATGCAGGCGCGTTATGTCATGGACATTGGCATGATTTTGGAAGATAATAGATGTTATGCCGACGGTAAGGGGCGTGAGTACTACATTGATTATGTGCTCAACCGTTCCAGTATCCGTCAATGGAGCCTGAAGAAACTGGCGGATTATGGCTATGACTCAAATACCGGTATTTGGGCGGAGTGTCCCGGTTACAGTGGTGTTGTACTTAATGACTATGCCAACTTCACCAATCTGTTCGACCGTAATTTGGGATATGATTTGACTCTGGATTTGCCGGTTATTCCGAAAGCAGTAGCCGCTACTCCCCAATATCTGTTCCCCAACCGGATGATGTGCGGATTTGGTGATACCCATCCCGGTTATTTGAATACTTCTCCAATAATCCGCATGATAGAGAATGCCCAGGTCAATGGCAAGAAAGAGCAGGAGGATTATTTCACGGCTTTGTTGAAGTGCTTGAAGCCAGATATGGGTGAGGCGAATGGGAAACGGAATGCCCGTGTCTCCATCAATTCTTTTTTTGACGATAAACCATTGGTGCTGAATCCTGATATTAAGGCTGGTAAGATAGAAGATTATGTATCACCGTTGTTCTATGCTCCGAATGTGTCATGGTTGGTGCAGCGCAACGGGATGCATCCACGCCACAGCCTTATGGTATCGCTGAATGGCAGTGAAGGCAATCACATGCACGCCAACGGAATCTCTATGGAGCTTTATGGCAAAGGCTATGTTTTGGGTCCCGATGCCGGTATCGGCTTGTATCTGTATAGCGGATTGGATTACTTGGAATATTATTCCCAGTTTCCCAGTCATAATACGGTTTGTGTAGACGGTATATCGAGCTATCCGGTAATGAAGAGTAACCATGCTTTCCGTGTGAACTCTTGCTTTCCGGCACCGGTATCAAAGAAAGGAGAATTTTATCCGATTACATATAGTGAAGTTTACTTCCGCGAACCGGAGAGTTGTGCCGACCAGACCCGTCTGACGAGCATCGTCACCACGGGACCGGAAACCGGTTACTATGTTGACATATTCCGTAGCCGTAAAGTGCAGGGTGGAGACAAAATGCATGATTATTTTTATCACAATCTTGGGCAGACGCTTTCACTGACCGGTACAGACGGTACCGATTTGGGGTTACAGCCTACCGAAGAACTCTCTTTTGCCGGCGCACATTTGTATGCCTATTCTTATATCTACAACAAGAAAGCAGTGCAGACGGCTAAGGATGTAAAGGCCTCTTTCACTATCGACATGAAAGACGGAGATGATATTTCCATGAACTTGTGGATGAAAGGGGAAAAAGACCGTAAAGTCTTTACCGCTTTGTCTCCCATGACTGAAGGTTATAGCCGTACTCCGGGGATGCCCTACAATATCAAGGAACAGCCTACCCTGACATTTGTTGCCAGACAGTCAGGAGAGGCATGGAGCCGTCCGTTTGTGGCAATCTATGAGCCGTCTTCGGTAAACGAACCGGGACAGATTGAGTCTGTCACTTTTCCGGAGGTGGAATGTAAGGACAAAGGGAGCCATGTCGCAGTTTGCGTTGAACAGAGGAATGGTCGTAAGGATTGTATTTTATCCTCAGACAACGCGTCGCACCTTTGCGGCATGGGGGATATGAAGGCAAAAGCTGTTTATGCTTTATGCGGAAACAAGGCGGGAAAAGAAACTACATTGTTTTTGGGAAACGGTACTTTGCTGCAAACTCCTCGGGTTACTATAAAATCTGAAAAACCTGCAAATGTTTTGTTGGAACATCAACTGGATGGGTGGTATTATGAAGCCTCTGCCGATTGTACGATTACAATAAAGGGACAGACATACAAAGCTAAGGCTACAAAAGGATTGGAATATTTGGGAAGATAGTTATATCATTCCCTCTATTTTTAAGCTTGAGGTAGCTATACAGTTGATGTTTTTCGTTATATTTGCACCATAGAGTAAAGACTACAGTGTAATGAAAAACATAATAAAATACATTTTTCTTTTTCACTTGTTAATGTTCTGTGCATGGGCCTATCCAAGTACATATACCTTGCGTGGCTTGTCGGTATCCGACGGACTGTCTGATTTGCTGGTCAATGCCATTTATAAAGACTCTTTGGGATTTGTCTGGATAGGTACGGGTAATTCTTTGGAGCGTTTTGACGGAAGCCATATCAAACACTATCCGATAACCGGTTCCAATGAGAAATTGAAACGTGTCAATGTTATTGCCGAAATGGAAGATAACCAATTGTGGATGGGGAATGGCATGGGATTGTGGCGTTTGAACAAAGAATTGGATGCTTTGGAACTTATTGTCCCCGATATGATAAATTGTGCAGTCCACTCTTTGCTTCATGATGGAAAAGGGACACTCTATATCGGTAGTGCGAAAGGGCTCTTTTTATACAAGAAAGGAAACTTGGAGCAAATATTACTGGATAAAAATGCCCTTTCTGCTTCGAATGTTGTAACCGGACTTTCATTGGATGAGCAGGGCATGCTATGGATGGCAACCGAGAAGGGACTGTATTCGTTACGATTGTCCGACAGAAAAGTGAAAGCCTATCATAATGTAAAAGACGGCAAGCATGTGTGTGCTTTTAACAATATCACCCGTATCGGTTCTACCATTTATCTGGGTACTATGGACCAAGGGATTATTTCCTTTGACACCCGTTCCGGAGAATTTGAGCATTTTGTGGAGGTGGGGTGCAACATCATCTCTTCCCTTTCCAGCGACGGCAAAAATATGTTGTATGTAGGAACGGATGGCAATGGAGTGCATTTCATAGCCACAGACCGGCGGAAGGTGGTCCGTACCATGCGGCATGAGACGGGTGACAATGAAAGCTTGCGTTCCAATTCCGTTTATTCGCTTTTGGTAGACCGGAACGGAATGATTTGGATAGGGTTCTACCAGTTGGGACTTGATTATACTTTATATCAGAGTGATTTGTTTACTACTTATGCTTTCCCTCCTTATTTCAATTCCAGAGACATGCCTATCCGTGCCCTTGCCATCAATGGGCATGAAAAGCTGGTAGGTTCGCGTGACGGCTTATTCTATATTGATGAGAAAAGGAATCGTTTCAAAAGTTTCCAGTCGCCCGAAATGCGCTCCGGCATGATATTCTGTATTTTATTTTATGAAGGAGAATATTATGTAGGAACTTACGGCGGAGGAATGTACATCTTCAATCCGGAAAGGTTGACCATACGTGACTTTGCGCCTGACGGTGAACAGCAACCTTTTGTAAAAGGACATATCTTCTGTATCAAGCAGGATGCGGAAGGGAACTTATGGATAGGAACCTCCCAAGGCGTTTATTGCTATAAAGGCGGCAGACAGGTGGCCCACTATACCAGTTCCAATTCCCGGTTGCCTGAAGGTAATGTCTACGAAATCTATTTTGACTCTACCCGTAAAGGATGGATTTGTACGGAAAATGGCGTATGTATCTGGGACCCTTCTTCTGAAAAACTCCGTACTGATATATTTCCTGAAGGATTCATCCATAAGGAGAAAATCAGGGTCGTTTATGAGGACTCCGGGCATAATCTTTATTTTTTTCCGGACAAAGGCTCTCTGTTCATATCCGATTTGTCTATGAACAGCTTCCGGCGTTTGCATCCCGGTACTCCTTTGGAGGGACGGGATGGGATGTTCATTATAGAAGATCGTAAAAAATGGCTGTGGATGGGGACGAGTGACGGCTTGTTCCATTATGACAAGAATGACAATTTTATCCCTTATAACTTTGTAGACGGTATTCCGAATTCCATTTTCACCCTTTGCCCGCCGGTTTGTGACGCGGAAGGGAATCTCTGGTTTGGAAATTCTAAAGGATTGGTCTCTTTGGATGTTGCTCACATGAATCAGAAGAAGCATGATTTTTATCCGGTCAAGGTAACCGATGTGCATATCAATGGTAAGCCGTCTACTTATCCGATGGTCACCGTTGGAAGTGGTATTTCGAGAGTAGGGTTGGAGCCTTCGGAGAAAAATGTCACTTTCTGTTTTTCCGACTTTTCCTATACTTCTCCTGCTTTTATGTCCTATGAATACCAGTTGGAGGGTAGGGATGACGGTTGGATAGCAATTACAGGGCGTTCGGAAGTGACCTATTATGATTTGCCTTCCGGTTCTTATGTGTTTAAGGTGCGCCGTATGGGGGAACCGGATTCGGAAACTCTGCTGAAGGTGGAAATCGCTTCTGTTTTCAGTGGTTGGCTTGCTTGGGGGATTGTTGTAGCAGTACTGTTGGCCGGTGGAGGCTATTATTTTTTCGGGCGTGGAAAAAGACAAGCCCCTGAGCAGGTACAGGTCGTGAAAGAAGAACAATCTGTTGCGGTGGAGACAAAATCGGTATCCGAAGAAAAGTATAAAAGCGTAAAGGTCAGCTCGGAAGAGTGCAGGCGACTGACGGACAAGCTGGAAAAAATCATGCATAAAGACAAGCTTTATAAGCATTCTGATTTGAAGATAGCCGATTTGGCTGCTGCCATTGATACGTCTGCCCATACACTTTCTTATCTTTTCAATCAATACTTGGAACGCAATTATTATGATTATATCAACGATTACCGCATTGCCGAGTTTAAACGTTTAGTCAATACGGAAGAGTATTCCAAATATACGCTGAGTGCTCTTGCCGAACTTTGTGGCTTCAGTTCCCGCGCTTCTTTCTTCCGTTATTTCAAGAAAGCTACGGGAATTACTCCGAATGAATATATCCGAAGCATAGGAGGGAACAACGAATAGTCTCAAATTATTAATTGATACTGTGAGTCTCATATTCTTAAGTCGCTATATATTAGCGACTTTCTTTGTTTTTAGTCTAACCGTATTAGTTGAGATTTGTATGCCCTTCAGAAGTGTTGTTTTTATTGAAATATAAGTTATTTTTGCATTGTTCAATCGAACGGAAAACATGAATCGTAATCTAATTTATTATGGAAAACTGCATGATGACATCCCCCCAATTGATAGCTGATTCTTATGAGCGTTATCATTTTTCGGTTTACCTGTATATATATAATAAAGTGAATAATAAGGAAGAGGCGGAAGATCTTTCCCAAGATGTATTTGTCCGTCTGATGGACTATAAACGAATGCTCCGTCCCGATACTGTCAAGTTTTTCATTTATACCATTTCGCGTAATTTGGTGAACGACTATTTGCGTCGCTATTATAAGAAACAAGAGATTACCTCTTATATGTATGATAGGGCGGAGGTTAGTCATAATGAGGTGGAGTCTTGTGTGGTAGCCGATGATTTATTGGCTTGCGAGAAGCGCCGGATAGAACTTCTTCCGTCGCAGCGTCGTAAGATTTATGTCATGAACCGTTTTGAAGACAAGTCTGTCACAGATATTTCGGAAGAATTGAATATTTCGCGCCGCACGGTGGAGAACCATCTTTTCATCAGCCGTAAAGAGGTACGCGAATACTTGAAGCAATGTATCTAATTAGGTATTGATAATAATATAGTGTTAATTTTAAATTTATAAATTTATGAAGAATGAATTTCTAAAGTTCTCATCGAGAAGAATTTTATTCTCAGCGGCAATGGTATCAGCTTTGTTGGCGGGGAGTCCGCAGATGGCATTTGCCGAAGCGAACGATGTTCAGGCTGTTATGCAGACGAGTGTAGTTAAAGGTAGGATTCTTGACTCTACTGGTGAACCGATTATTGGTGCAAGTATTATAGAAAAAGGTACTACCAATGGAACAATTACTGATATTGATGGAAACTTTTCATTGAGCGTTTCTTCATCTAAAGCTATTTTAGTTGTTTCTTATTTAGGTTATAAATCTGTGGAATTATCAGCTTCAGATAAAAAATTAAATGAGATAGTGTTGAAAGAAGATACAGAAATGCTTGATGAAGTTGTTGTAGTGGGTTATGGCGCAGTTAAGAAATCTGATTTGACGGGTGCCGTAGCTTCTGTTTCTACAAAAGAATTGACGGCTGCTGGTATCTCCAGTGCAGCTGGTGCTATGCAAGGCGTAGTGCCTGGTGTCAATATTCAACGCTCATCTAATAAGCCTGGTAGTGGGTATAATATCTTGATTCGTGGTTTGAATACAGTTAGTGGTAGTACCAAACCATTGATTGTAATTGATGGTGTTCCTGGTGCTGAATTGGAAAACATCAATCCTGATGACATTGAAAAGATTGATATATTGAAGGATGCCTCTTCTACAGCTATTTATGGTTCCAGAGCTACGAATGGAGTTGTAATCGTGACTACCAAAAGAGGAAAAGCCGGAGCTCCTAAAGTCAGTTATGATGGTTCCGTTGGATTTAAAAATTATATGAATGCTCCCGATATGATGGATGGACAGCAATATGTCCAACTTGCACGGGAATACTCTCGAGCTACTAAAGGTAACGGAGAATATGTTTCGGATGATAAAATATTTTCAGCATCAGAATTGGTTGCTATTGAAAATAATAATTATATGGATTGGTTTGATGCTCTTACTTCTACTGCGTGGATGAACAGTCATACACTTTCAGTTTCTGGAGGAACAGAGAAATCATCCTATGTGGCGTCTGCGGGTTATCATAATGAAGATGGTTGTCTTCAACCTCAGTTTTATAAGCGATATAATCTGCGTGCTGCCGTTGACGTAACGCCTAATGATTACTTTAAGTTCGGGGTAAGCCTTTATGGAACTTTTTCTGACCAAGAAACTGGTAATGAAGATGGTTTGCAGACTATTTATCGTTTACGTCCTACTTATCATCCTACTAATCTTGTGACAGGTGAGCAGGAATTCAAATATGGTAGCGGACAGTTCAATCCTTTTGTAACTCAGAAAAACCAATCATGGAGATATAAGAAATATGATGTTCTGAGTAATTTATTTGTAGAGTTTAATCCTATTAAGAATTTGGCGTTACGCTCTACATTTTCTCCCGATCTTCAATTTATTGACTATGGTATGTATGCAGGTGCTTATACTAAGCGTAATCAAGGTTCACAAGCTACTGCATGGTATGAGAAAACTACCATTTTGAATTGGGTTTGGGATAATATGGTTACTTATAATTTTGATTTGATGAAGGACCATCATTTTGATTTGACAGGTGTTTATTCAATGACCGAATATCAGAATGAATTTATGCGTGGTGACGGTGCCGGTCTTTCTTATAATTCTTTATGGTATGCTTTGCAAAATGGTGCAAAAACGAATAAGACTCAATCTAAGTACACTAAAACATCATTGATGTCGTATTTGGCACGTTTGAACTACAATTATAAAGGCAAGTATTATGTGACTGCAAGTATGCGTTATGACGGTTCTTCCAAATTGGCTGAAGGACATAAATGGGGAGGTTTCTTCGCTGGTGCATTGGCTTGGAGAATCACTGAAGAAGAATTTATGAAAGATATTGATTGGCTGAATAACTTGAAATTGCGTGTAAGTTTCGGTCAGTCTGGTAATGATAATGTAGGTGCTTATCAGACACAAGGTTCTATCAGTGGCGCTCAGTACTATTCTTTTGGAACGAATGATGTAATTGGCTACGTGCCTAACAATTTGCGTAATATGGAATTAGGTTGGGAGAGAACAACAGAATATAATATCGGTGTTGATTTTGGTTTCTTGAACAACCGTATATCAGGTTCTTTTGAGTACTATAACCGTTTGACAGAAGATTTGATTATGAACAAAACTCTTCCCATTACTCTTGGTTATTCTTCAGTAAAGGCTAATGTTGGTTCTGTTCGTAATAAAGGTTTTGAATTTGTATTGAATACGGAAAATATCCGTACAGAAGACTTTTCATGGAGAACTTCATTCAATATAGCTTATAATAATAATAAGATTGAAAAGCTGCAATATATAGAAGATCTGACTTCAAGAGGTAAGTCATTCGAAGGAATGAAGGGTGATTATAGCAATCTTTGGGTGGTAGGACAACCTATTGACATCAACTATAATTTGATGACTATTGGCGTATGGCAGTTGGACGAAGCAGAAGAGGCTGCTAAATATGGATGTAAACCTGGCCAATATAAAGTACTGGATCTAGATAAAAATGGTAAAATAGATGATGCTGACCGCGTAATTGATGGTAAGCGCACCCCGGATTGGACCGGTGGTATGGTTAATACTTTTAATTATAAGAATTTTGATTTATCGGTAGGTACTTCTTTCCAATTGGGCGGTCGTATGCGTAATCAATTCTATGTGTCTTATGCACTTGAGAACAATAATATGAACTTAAATAATATGGTGAAAGATTATTGGACCCCAGAGAATCCTACTAATGAATCGGCTCAACCCGGTAATATGGGAACTTATCGTAGCAAAGCAGGTTCGTGGGGAAATCAGAAGTCGGACGTTTCACATACAATGTCATCATCAGATTTCTTTAAAATAACTCATGTTAGTTTGGGATATACATTTGATAAGAAATTGATTTCTAAATCATTCTTGACCAATTTGAGATTGTATTGTACGGTTCAAAATCCGATGATTATTTGTGCTGATAATGTTATTGTTCCCGAACAGTTACCTACAAATGTATCTAGCACAGACCTTATGACACGCAATGTGATGTTTGGAGTGAATGTTTCTTTTTAACAAATCGAAATTAAAGAAAGAATAAAATGAAAACTAAGAATATAATTAAAAAGGGCTTATTGCTTATTTCCGTAGCTACTTTCGCAAGTTGTTCGTCTTTTCTTGAAGAAGAAAATTGGACTAGTCAGTCAGCTGAAGACTATTACAAAACAGCCAAAGGTTATGAATCATTAGTTAATGGTGCGTATGCCTCTTTGAAGTCTGTATATAATAATTATAGTTACCATAAACTTACTCAATTGGGTACTGATATTGGCACACAGCCTAACGGTACTGTTACTAGCGACTTGAATCAGTATGTAGTGACTTATGATAAATCAAACGGAACTGTATATGAGCAGTGGTCTAAACTTTATGTAGCATTAAAAGATGTAAATGCTGCTATCGGCCGTGCTACAAATGTGACTCTTAAAACAGAAGACCCTATTGAAGGAATTGATCCGAATCAACGTGACTTGAGGGTGGCAGAAGTCAAATTTCTTCGTGCGCTTTATTTGTTTGAAATTGTGAAGAATTGGGGGCAAGCTCCTTTGGTACTGGAAGAAGCTCAATCAACAGCAACAACTTCTAAACTGAACAGTGGCGCGGAATTTTATACTCAGATTCTGAAAGACTTGCAAGATGTGTTATCTTCTTCATTGCCCGAAAAACAAGGAGCTTCCGATTTTGGACGTGCTTCAAAAGCAGCAGCTCGCCATTTGCGTGCTTTGGTTTATTTGACTCGTGGATATCAGGACTATGCAGATGTGAATGACTTTAAAAATGCATATGATGATGCGATGTATGTAATTGAAAAGACGGGGCATAGTTTACTTGAAGACTATGCTATGGTTCACCGTCAGTCTAATGAGGCTAATGATGAGGTTATTTTTGCTGTAAACTATAACAATAGTACAAATAATAATAATAATCAACAGAGTACTTATTATCTATTCTCTTACCGTGAAGGTTGGGAAGGTTTGGCCAAATCAAATTTCTACGCCAATGACTACGGAGATGTGATGCCCTCAAAGTATCTTTATACCTCTTTCGATTGGAAAAAAGACCGTCGTGCGGAAGTTACTTTTATGAGTCCGCTTAATGGAGATCCTGCTACTTCGGTGGATGGACGTACTTATGGACGTAATGCCTTTATGAATACTACTCAGCTAGGGTCTTCAAGTACAGGTGTTGCCGATACGGTGATTCATTTTCCTGTACCTACAGAAGAAGGCTTTAGAGTGTATTCAAAAGCTGAGCAAGATGCGGCAAATGCTGCTTCTCCGATGAAGTTTATTTATAATTATCCTTCCGGTTCTTACAAAGATTGCTCTGAAGATGATTACTTTATTACCGGTTTGCAAGGCAATAGTTCAACCACTCGTGCTTGGTTGCCGGTATATAAGTTCAAGGATGCAGGTACTCTTTATGGCGAAAGTGGTGGTAGCCAGTATGGAAGTCGTGACATCGTGTTGTTTCGATTGGCTGAAACTTACTTGATTGCAGCCGAAGCAGCTGTAATGAAAAAAGACAATGTGAATGCTTTGCTTTGTATCAATGCGGTTCGTGAGCGTGCAATGCATAATGCGAAGGAACAAGGTTTGGCTAAATATGAAGGTACAGTCACTATTGATGATGTATTGGATGAAAGAGCACTTGAATTATTTGGTGAAGCACCTCGTTGGAATGATTTGACTCGAACTGGTAAGTTGGCCGAAAGAGTTTTAGAGTATAACTGGGACGTAACCCATATTACAGGTGGTTTAATCCAAACTCAATTAAGTGCAGCCACCAATGCCAAATATAGTCTTCGTCCTATTCCGGTGAATTGGCTGAATACCCTATCTAACGGACAAGAATTGGGAAACAACCCTGGATGGGAATAATAGTAAATTGAAACTATAAATTAATAGGGCTTGCCAGTTTGTTATTTGCAATAAATTGTGCAAGCTCTTTGTTCTTTTAATCTTAAAAGAGTATTTGTTATGGATATATATGAAAAACTACTTAAATGTGCAAGCGTTTTAGTGATGCTATGTTCGATATTTTCTGCTGCTGCCCGAAACTTTATTCATCCCGGTTTGCTTCATTCTCAAGACGATTTAAAACGTATTACTCGACTTGTGAAAGAGAATTCCTATCCGGCTATGGGTTCGTATGATTTATTGAGAAAAGTGCCGGGTGCATCCTTTGAGTATGAAATGAAGGGGCCGTTTGAGAATATCAGTCGTGCCGGAAAATATGGATACACCAAAGCTCCTTGTGAAAGCGATTGTAATGCGGCTTATTATAATGCTCTGATGTGGAACATTACCGGTGATGTACGTCATGCCGATAAAGCTATGGAAATTCTTCGAGGATATGCATCCACATTACAGAAAATATATGGACCTGATGATCCTCTTTGTGCAGGTCTTCAGGGATTCATGCTTATAAATGCAGCTGAAATAATGCGTTACACTTATCAAGATAATCAATATGTGAAAGGTTGGAGCGAAGCTGATACAAAGAGTATAGAAGGTATGTTCCGTAATGTATTTCTTCCAGTACTTACCACTTTTGTTCAAGCCAAACCTTATGCAAATGGTAATTGGGGAGGATCGGTTAACAAAATGGTGATGGCAATTGGTATTTTCTGTAATGATGAACCTCTTTACAATCAGGCTGTAGACTTCTTTTATAATAGTCGGGATAATGGAAGTTTGCCTAATTACATTGCAGAAACTGGCCAATTGCAAGAATCGGGACGTGATCAAGCTCACTGTATGCTTGGAGTAGGTGTTTTGGCTGAATTGGCAGAATGCGCTTGGAAACAAGGGGATAATCTTTATGCGGCTTTAGATAATCGTATTATGAAAGGATATGAATATCTTTCTAAAGTTAACTTGGGCTATACGGATGTTCCTTTTGAAGTTTGGAAAGATGCTACAGGTAAATATTGTAACTGGCAAAATATGGGAGAAGCAGAATTGGGCAAATTCAGGGCTGTTTTTGAAATTGCATATAATCATTATGTGGAACGAAGGGGAATTGCAATGCCTTATACGGAAAAGGTGCTAAAGCGTATTCGCCCTGAAGGCATAGGATGGACGTGTGATAATCCGGGTTTTGGAACATTACTCTTTTACTTAGGAAAAAACGAACCGGTTCCTCTTGAAGGGCAAATTTCAGAACAACTTAAATATGGCTGGAAAGGGTGGCAAATTGCAGCACCTGATTTAGAGCCTGTCGGCAATGAATTCTTATTGGTGAACAAAGGTATCTCAATGCAGAAAAACCGGATACACTATAATCCTTCAGAATTCCCTTATATAAAAGTGACATTCAGCCATAAACCCGAAGAGGTTAAAGATGGATGGCTTCGGTTGAGCTATAGCGTACAGAGTGCTCCTGAATTTTGGACTTTTTATGAGAAGGATGCGGTGAAAGTGGATGGTAATACTTATTGGTTTGCTGTGAAAGACGCACGTTCCAATAATGGAACATTATTTGGTACACGTGACAGGCATATTTCGTTGTTGCTCGATTTTGGAGACATAAAGGCTGTCGGTGTTGAAAGTATCGTTTCCGAGAGTCATTTATAAATGTGTGTGACGGATAGGTGTGGAGCTAAACAAAATAACAATATTGTAATTAGAATTGATATGAAGAAGAGATTAACACTGACGTTTTGGGGTATGTTGGTTGCGTTTTCTGTTATGGCAGAAGCGGTGAAGGTTACATCGCCCGACGGCGAATATGAGTTTACGGTGAGCGATGACGGACAATTGAGCTATTCGCTTTTCTATCAACAGAAAGAGGTGATAGAACCTTCTCGGTTAGGAATCGAATGGAACGAAAATTGGTATGATGGAATCCGAATAGTCACTTCGCGTAACAGCCGGATAGATAAGAATTGGAAACCTGTCTACGGTGAACGTGCCGTTGTGAAGGAATTATATAATGCTTGCGAGATAGAGTTGGCTAAAACTGGTTCGCGGAAGAGAATGGTGCTGGATGTGCGAGCTTATAACGAAGGCGTTGCATTCCGTTATCGTTTTGTAGGAGGTGAATATTTGAAGATTGAAAATGAGTTTACCCAATTTACACTTCCTAAAGGCACTCTTGCTTGGCATACCGAACGGGCACAGACCCCTTATAATCTTTTGCCACTCGAAGGGTGGGAAAATGAGTCGGATCGTCCGTTGATGCTTCAATTGCCAGAAGGCCAATATGCTTGTCTTGCCGAGGCTCAGGTCGTGGATTATGTGCGTACCAAATTTAAACTTTCGGATGAGAAACCTTATACTTTGCTTACTTCAATGTATGGAATAGTGGAGGATATAGCTCCATATCATACGCCTTGGAGAATTGTGATGTGCGCTTCCCGGCCAGGAGATATTCTCGCTAACAATGACTTGTTGCTTAATCTGAATCCTGATTGTAAAATCGCTGATACATCCTGGATTAAACCGGGGAAGGTAATGCGGGAAGTTACACTTACCACTGAAGGTGGTAAGGCTTTAGTGGATTTTGCAGTGAAGCGCCGCTTGCAGTATATTCATTTTGATGCAGGTTGGTATGGTTTTGAATATGACAAGTCTTCTGATGCTACTACCGTAACGCTCGACCCACGGCGCAATGAGCAGATTGATGCGCTTAATCTGCAAGAAGTGATTAGTTATGCCAAGTCGAAAGGAATAGGTGTTATCCTTTATGTAAATCAACGTGCTCTTCAACAACAACTGGACGAGATACTTCCTCTTTACAAATCATGGGGTATAGCGGGTATTAAGTTCGGTTTTGTACAGGTCGGCTCTCAAATATGGACAAGGTGGATGCACGAAGCGGTGAAGAAATGTGCGCAATATGGCCTTATGGTGGACATTCATGATGAATATCGTCCAACGGGTTTTAGTCGTACTTATCCCAATCTGATGACCCAAGAAGGTATTCGAGGAAATGAAGAATTCCCTGATGCGACTCATAATACCATTCTTCCCTTTACGCGTTTTGTTGCAGGTGCCGCAGACTATACTATCTGTTATTATCGTCAGGACTTCGGGCGTTTGCATACGGATAAAGATAGTTATGGGGTACCTCGTTCTCGTACTATTCAAACAACTCCTGCTCATCAGTTGGCTCTTTCTGTAATCTATTACAGCCCTCTTCAGTATATGTATTGGTATGATAAACCCTCTGATTCACAAGATGAACCTGAATTGAAATTCTTTGATGATGTTTATACTACTTGGGATGATACGCAGGTGCTTCAAGGTAAGATAGGCGAATTCGTTACCATAGCTCGCCGCAAAGGTGAAGAGTGGTTTGTTGGTGCCATAACCAATAATGATGCTCGCGAACAGGAGATTAGTCTCGATTTTTTGTCGCAAGGAAAGTCTTATATAGCTGAGATTTATACAGATGGAGATAAATCAGTAAAAACCCGTACTCGTGTGCGATGTCAGCGGTATCTTGTGAATGCCCAGTCGGTGCTTCGTTTCTCTCTTCGTGCTTCCGGTGGTGCCGCTATTCGGTTGGTGCTTGATACAGGTGATAACCGAAATGTTCGCAACTATAGGAAGCAGAAATTATAAAGATTTAATTTTTAAAATCCAGTATGATGAAATGTGATAAGAAGAAGTGTTTATTGGCTTTAGTATTTCTGTCATCATTGTTAATGTCGTTAAAGGTTTATTCTAATGAGCCCGAAACAAATTGGAAGTATGTAGAACTGGTAAATCCATTCGTGGACAGCCATCGTTCTCGTTGGTTCTTTTTTAGTTCTGCTTGTCGCCCATTTGGTATGGTCAGTCTGAGTCCTGATACAGATACGGAACATTCATGGGGATCGGGTTATATGTATGGCTCTAAGTATATACGATGTTTTAGCCATATTCATAATTGGCAGATGTCCGGTGTTGCTGTAATGCCTACGGTTGGTCCATTTAAAGGGCATTTGGGCATGGACTCCTATCAGTCTGAATTTACTCATGAGGGTGAGATTGCCAAACCTGGGTTTCATAAGGCGCAACTTAGTATTTTGTTGTAATCTACTGTAAATCAGAAGGTAATTACAGTATTTAAAAGATGCAGGTAACGATTTGGTAGCAAAAGTCCTGCTTTCGGTTACACTGCTTTGCATAGTTTCAAATAACTCATATACAAATATAGGCATTGTTTGGAATATAGCCAAATTTATAGGGAATATTTTTCGTATATATTTGTGTCTCAATATTTTATCCAATAACAGGCATAACAATCAAATGTTTGTTCCTTTAAGAATGGCCGGAAATAGCTTCCGGCTATTTTTTTTGTCCTAAATTGGCGTTTTCTGTCTTTTTTTGGCGGTTGCTCAACGGTTGAGTAACCAATGGCCTTATAATATCTCCGTATTATTGCACCATAAACAATAAAAATAAGATCGTTATGAACAATAGAAGAACTGCGCCGGGTGGACAGACAAACCATATGCTTAGTGCCATACTTGCCAAAGTGAATAACATTGAGAAGTTACTCTCTCCTGCCGTAGAGAATTTGCCGGATAGCGAGATACTCGATTCAAAAGGCGTGCGTCTGCTGACAAAAATGTCGGACAGAACTCTGCTTAGAAGGCGCAATGACGGTACGCTTCCCTTTTACAGAGACAAGGGAAAGATTTACTACCGCCGTTCAGATGTCCTGCGTGCCGTATTATTGGAAAAATCAGAAAACTCTAAAAAATAACCGTTATGAAAAAGATGATTAAGATTGAAAGTAGTTCTTTCGCTGCTCTCGTGAGAAGTTATAAGAAGTCGTTGAATATGCTGGTTGTCCTGCAACATATCTGTCAGGAGAACGATGTGACATTGTCCATGCTGCCGGATGAAGTCTGCGAACTGATTAACCTCGATCCGGCAGAAATTGAGAAACAACGTTTAAGTTCATCAAACTTATACCGCCGGGCAAGTTTGGCGATACGTCCTTCATCGTTGAGTTCGCTGTTTTCCACCAGCTTCTTGCCGTCCGGTCCGGGATCTTCCCCTTTTCGGATTTGGATGACCGCATTCAGCGTCTTGTCCAATAGGGCGAAAGGGACGAGGAAGAAACTGAAACTTGTGGGATTTTCATACTGGTTCTTGAAGTTCGTGAAAAACAGTTCCAGTGGTGAGGTACGGTCCAGTTTGAGAAAACTGTTGCTGTTCTTCTTGTCGGGCGGTACGACTTCGATACTGCCGTCCTGCTCGTTCATTTTGGAAATGACAGCGGTCTTGTTCGTTCTCTTGTCAAGGACTGCCATTACATGCTCGTCCTGACTCTGCTCTTGTTGTTCTTGCTTTTTCTTAGCCATAAATTAAAAAATTAAGTGATACAATAAAATAAATTACCGGGTAAACTTTAGCCCGTCGGTGCGAATGTAGAGCATTTAAAAACAAGTTGTTACGAATGGATAAAGGTCGGGAATGGTTGGCGGTGTCTGGCGGGAAATGGCGTGGTACGGTAAAAAAAGAAAGAGAGTCCCCGGGAATAGGAACTCTCTTTCTGTCTCAATTTCTTTTCATGCTAAACGGAAGACTCCACCTTTCCGTCATCTATGATGGATTGCATCGCATCCTCCTTCCGCTTCTTATCCTTTTCTTTTTTCTTCTGCTGTTTTTTTGTTTCCAGTTCTTTCAGGATTTGTTTTAATGGTTTCACCACTTCGGGAGCTTCTTTTTTGAAGCGTTTAAAGTAGATTTCTTCAATAAACTGCGACAGCGGAGCTTTCCACGGTTCCTGCTTGTGGTTGTCAATCTTTCCCAATTTGTCAGGATTTAATCCGGGTTCTCTTCTTATGGAAAGCTTTCCATAAGAAGGGTTGTGTAAAAAAATATGTAAAGTTCAAAGCAATCGCTTTATATAAGCGGGTAATAACTATATATACAATACAAAACACTTTCCATTATATTCTATTTTTATCATGACAGTAATACAGAGATGTAAAGCGCATTTATTTACGATAATATTTCCATATGACAAATTAAAGGTTGTCCTGGAATTTTAGGGTCATATGTTTAAAGTCACAATACATTCATTCCATTTAAAAAAAACAGAAAGCCAATTTCTTATATTTTGCGAATCATTATCATTAGGATATATTGTATTATGATTAATCTTTTGAGGAATAAGATATTTGCTTTGAATATATGGTTCCAAATCTTTTCTAATATCAAAACAATCAATTAAAGGGCTGACATAACAATGCTTCTCTTTCAATAGTTTTCCAAGAGGCTGGTTTTCTGATGTATTAAGGATAAACAAACCTTCTTGATTTCTCAAATGGGGATTAGTAATATCGTAAGAGCAAGTAAATCCCAGTGCGGGAATTGAGATATTAGTTATTCCCATTTTATCCCCATGAATAAGAATATATCCCAAGTCTGAATATTGATGATAGCTAAGATTCGTAATATCTGTTAATACAGGACTAGTATCTATATTAGAAATTGGGATATATAGTTTTTGTAGTTCTTCCTCAAGATTAAATACTCCACTTGTATCAACATCTTGAATACTACAAAAGCAGGGCTGCTCATAATTAATTCGGTAAATCGAAACATAATCATCAATCGTTCCATTATTTGCAGGCGTCATTCCATCAAAAGCAAAAAAGAGTGTAGTGAGTGGATTGTAGGTAAAATCGATTAATGGAGAAGGTTGGCGATAATGTTGTAGCAATGCCAATATAACAAAGTCATTTATTGGAATTTTATTAGCATCAAAAAAGCTTATGATATTACTATTCTGACGTATTTTATTGATAAATAATAAAATATAATTGCGGAATAAAGGATATGTATTAGAAAGATCGTTCCATATCCATTGCCTTTGGGCTGACGAGTACAACTTAAATTTTGCTTCATTTATAGAGCGAAAGGCATAACCTTTAGAGTTGGTTTGAATTTGATTAAAGTGCTTATCAAATTCTTGTTCTGTTTCAATCTTTATGTAGTTATAGAACCGTTCCTTCTCTGCCTAAGTCTTGTATTCATTTAAATTTCCCATATTCTATTTTAAATTATTAAACTTGTGGTAGCTCATCTAAGCTTTTACAGTCAACTTGTTCCAAACATTGTTCTATAGTACTTTGATAAGCATCAGTATACTCTAAGTCCTGATTTTTATTAATTCCAACATGTCTATCAACAGGAATGTAAGTGCGTAGTTTATTCTTGTAAATTGTACATTCTGCCCCGGCACGAAATCTAAGTTTTTCATCGACAGCATTAGGTATTATTGCCACATTCATGCCTAACATACCTTCAGTTCGGACTGGTGGATATACAACCCCTTCAAATCCATGTTCACATAGTATCTCTGTAAATAAAGCTGACCAAAAATAATCACTGTTAGGATTTGCAAATTCATTAGCAAAAAAGGCATTTACATTTAAATAGTCTTTTTTTTGAGATTCATTCAATCTCTTATCATTAGCAATGCCAGCTTTGAAAAAGTTGTACATGTCATCGAAGACGGTATTTCCTTTTCCATAATAACTTGGATGATAAACGACAGCAGCAAGTTTAATAGGCTTTTCCACAGTCCACTTGCTATATATTAATTTATGCCTACCAACAGATTCTGTAGCTTTTCTCTTCTCACTGTCTCTCAATAAAGGAGAAACTTCACAAGCTGAGATAATTCTTGTTAAAGATTCATCTTGTCCCGGTGCTACGATACACCCGTAAAATATCGTTTTGTGAGGGGTGCTCGCCCTTTGATATTTATCATTTCTTTCTTGCGGCTTGTAAGACAAATGGTTTAAAGATGATAAATCAGGAAAAGGCTTTGTAGACCTTGTAATTTCTCTATCATGTGGATAAAGGGAAAATTCCATTCCTGCTAAAAACCTTAAACTACGAATCATATCTTTTCCTATCTCATAATTTTCAGGAATTCTTGGTAATGCTTTTATCTCTTCTAATATCTGACTGATAGTTTTATTCTCATATTTTTCCAATTCTTTATCCGTTTCCATTTCTTCTATTATTGAAACTAAATGCTTGACTTTGTTCACCATACCTAAAATAGAAGACGAATTTTCATGCTCAACGATTTGGTTGATCTTTCTTAACCCCAAAGCATCTAATGTTCTTTTTTGATCTTTGGGACTTCCAATACGGCTTCTTATCTGTTTTATCTTTATCGTTGCCATTGTCGATCTCGTATTTTTCACAAAGATACGGATTTAGTATTAGTTTGACTAATGATATTTTGATTATGTTATTAACCATTCGTCAAATACTGGACCACTAGATCACAAATACATAGACTACTACTATCTTTTTATGATGATAGCAGTTTCGATCATATTTAAATAATTATCAAAAATCCTTTAGTTTTATCAATAGGCTGTCGCTTTCAATCTATAGTGGAGACTCCTTGCTCACAACATCAACATAGGCACTCTCTACTGCCTTCCGTTTTTGCTTTGAATCAGCTCTCGCATAGATGGTCATAACTTTATTGTTCCTTGTATTTCTTCCAGTAGGGAAATAACCTTTCTTTTATCAGACTGACCGCCGTTTCAAAATTTGGTTCAGTCTTCCCGATTTTCCTAATGAAACCTTTCCATAGCATTTGAAACCGGAGATTCTTGGGAAAATCATCACTAAACAAAGGATGGTTCTCTTCATATACGGTTCCTCTGTTCTTCAAGGTGGCGTGGATTGCTTTCTCCAGCATGTAGTTCTCCAGTGTATTATTATATAGTAAGGTATAGAGGTCATAAAAATCCTTCATGCGGCTGTTGTTTTCCGACAGTTCGATCATCGCCTGAAATTTTTCTGCTACTACCGTTTCCAGTGAATAAGCCATTATACTGACGGCGGGCAGTCCGTCCAGTAGCAGAGGATATTCCAGTTCCTGCGGTTCGGGAGTGATAACGTCACCGAAACCGATGTCCATAGCGATTTTCTGACGGACGGTATCCAACTGCGCTGTTACATGCAGTCGTATGCCTTTATAGACACGGTTTTCATTGATTTCTTCCGTTTTGATACTATCTGTATCAAAGACGGTTCCGTCTTCCTTGTAGGATATGCTGCATATTTCAGAGAAAGCCTCTTCAATAATCTTTTTGTCGTTGTTAATGCTATTCCCGAGAAAGTCTATATCCAGTGTAGGCCGTGCCTTCAGTTGTTCATGGGCATAGAGTAATACCCCTCCTTTCAGGTAAAAGCGGTTCTTGTACTTGCTCTGTGCAAGACGGTATAGAAGACGTTCTTGCACATAACGTATCAATAACGGTTGGTAAGGCAGTCCTTCCGCTTTCGACAGATTCAGGAGCTTCGCTTTTACGGACTTGCCGTAGTCTTTCGATTCTTTTGTCATAGTTGGATTTCCAGATATTTGTTGAGTATTCCGGCTATCCGCATGGACTTGGCATAAGTGGCCAGCCGGGTTATATTACGTTCCTTGCGCGACAGGTAGTTTTTTAATATCTCGGAACTCACGTCAATTCCGATTTTGTTCCGGTAACGGATGGCGTCACATACCGATTTCTCCATGTCGTAAATAGGTATTTCAAAACCGTCTATCTGCCGACGGACAATACCTACACCATAGATGGAACGGTCCCAGTAATTGAGTATGATGGGCGGGTAGTCGGGCAACGTTATCTTTTGTTTTCTCGGTATGGCAACATAGAAACCTTGCGGTATCTGTGTGGTCAGCCCGTAGTGTGCCCATGCGGAGTAAAGACACAACACTCCATCGGGTACTATCTTTTCAAGGTCAATCATGGTTTCTGCCATTGCATCCTCCATGCAGTACACGCCCGGTTTCAAACGGATTATCTCACCCGATTTCACGGCTTCCAGCAGCCGGTAATACAGGTAACGGTTGCTGATAATCTCCTTGCGGGTGATATATCCTCCATGTTGCTCTATCAGAAGTCGCAATTTATCATCCATATTATTCTTATCTTATGTGTACAAATATACGGCATTTATTTCTAAGTGCCGTAGTTTTGTACACCCTTTCTTTTGATGAAAGGATGTGAGTAGGGGTATGATTAGTTTGAACAGACTTCTCCGAGTGCCTATTCAGATGTATGAGAAATATATAAAAGTCAATGTTTATTTACGATATAATATCAAAAATCACAATATAGTTTATCTTTTATAATAAAGATTACTATATTTGCACTTAATGGATTTTAACGTAACCAATATATAGAATGGATGTTCAAAATTAAATAAATGTAGAAAAATGGGAGAGCCTGTTACTGTGGACGAATTTATAAGTCGGCATAAGGCCGACTTGCAACAAGCTGGTTTTGATGATCAGTTTGCCAGTTTTGTATATTTTCTTCTGAGCATAGATGGTGGTGATGAAATAGTTTATGAAAAAGAAGATGATATTGTAGTTCATCGTATCGATGGTTGTAGATGGCTTATACAAGTTAAGCATTCTGTAGATAAAGATACTAAAATGACTGATGCTGATTCAGATTTTTGGAAAACAATTGATAATTGGCTATCTCTTTATAACTTTTGTAATACAGATAAGGATAAATGTGATTTTCTGAGAATGGGTAATCGTTTTATCATTTATACCAATAAAATTGTTGCTAACGCTTTTGCTAAACAAATTTTAGAATTAAGGAGTGGAGATATTGGTAGTGTACGACCTTTTTTGCAAAATATTGAAAAAACAGTATCGTATTATTCAGTGGTGAAAAGTCTTTTAGCTCTAAAGGAAGTTGAATTGCGAAAATTTTTAATGAGAATTGAAATTCTAGAATCAGGGGATCCTTTAGAAAACTTATATAATATTTTCCTTCAAAAATTTCAGAACCCGACCAAAGCTGATCTGATTGTCAATGAACTATTGGGCAAGATGTTGCAAGAAAAGAAACGAGCAGCAGATAGTCGAGTAGAATTAAAATATTTGAAAGAGGATTTTTTGATTGCCAACAAGGGGATTTTGAATAAAGTTGGTGATGAAAGTTTATCTGCATTACCTTATGATGAAAATACAATTCTTCTTCCTGATGATATAAAACAATGGCCAATGGTTCGTCAAATGGAGAAAGTCCAAGTTATAGATATGAATAATCCAGAAGATGGAAGATTAGTGACGTATTATGGGTTTTGGTATTGTTGTGAAAATTCAAAACAATATTATTATTCAACTCAATTGATGACTCCTGAATTAGAACATTCCATAGATGATAGAGCTATTTCTTATTGGAGAATTTCGCATAATAAACATCACCAGAAGGTACACCCTAATTCAAATGATGAAACCAAAAATGATGCGGGAGCTAATTGTTTTTATGAAATGATGGAAAAAGAAATAGGCGAAGGATTGCGAAAACTGCAAGTTCCCTTTTCTTCGGGTTGGTTTTTAAATTTATCTAATCAACCAAATTCAAAACTACACTGGCATTGTGATTGGAAAAATGAATAGTTATGAACAAGTCTGCATATTATTTATATAATAATGTCGCTATTACTGTGGGAGCTATAGTTGCTATGCTAAAGTCTGCACAAAGTATAGAATTGGCTAGAGTTGCTTTATTTTTGCCTCTATTGCTAGATGACAATATTGTAAGAAAGATTAACGAAAATGATGAGTACAGTTTTGATAATATTGTATCGCTAAATGTGCTAAATATTAGTAACTTTAACGAGCGGTATCGTGACATATTACCTCTATTGATGGATGCAATCTCTATATTATTGGATATGGAAATTATAGTTCTTAGAGGAGTGTTTATTGTAAATCGAAAGTTGGACACTTGTTCTTCTATCATTGATGAATGTGATAGCATGAGATTACAGGCTATTACAATAGCGGCCGATCAATTGATGAAAGTAACACAAAATATAGATTTATCAAATATGTATTTTAAACTAAATGTTGAGTTATGAAATTTCATATTAAAAAATTGTATATATGGTTTGGACGAGACATAGAACCTCGTACACTCGAATTTGATAATAATAAGGTTAATGTTATAACTGGCAGTTCATCAACTGGTAAAAGTAATATCTATTCTATTATAGACTATTGTCTTTTATCGGGTAATGTGAATATTGTATATCCAGTTATTAATGAGAATGCCGAGTGGTATGGACTGGAATTTTCAGTAAATAATAAATTCTTTGCAATAGCCCGAAAAAAACCAACAGTAGAGATAATCCCCCCCGATGTGTTTATTCAAAATGAAGCATTTATGGCTGATTATTATCCTTCAAATACTAATGCTCATGTAAATGATGCCCGTGTATTATTAAATAAAGCATTCGGATACCATAGCAATCAGGGAATGTTATTTCGCACATGTTTTGTATTTAATGCATTAACAGAGAGTATAATTACTTCGCCTTATGATTTTTTAAACTTCAAATTTTATGGTGATGAAAAGTATGATTTGAAAGAAGAGCGAAGTAACCTATTGCAATTTGTATTAACTCCTAATATGGAAGAATATGCAAATGTAAAAATGGAATTAGACAATTTGCAGGTGAAGAAAAAAAAGGCAGAGAATTATCAATCACAGGTGATGAATGCAGATGGAAATTTCTTTAATTTACTTAACGACCTAATTCAAAAATGTGTAGATGCAAATCTATGTGATAAATCTATTTTACAGGAAGACTCTGATTTAAAAATGGAATTAATTGAAGAGTTATTCAAAGAGGCATCTCCTGATGCACAACAAACGTCACAATTGGATATGGAACTTAAAGAATTGCAACGAAAACATTCTGAGAAATCCATTCAATTAAGCAATGTGAAGCGTGCCCAAGAGGAATACCAAGGATACTACCAAACACTTGAGCAAATGGAAGATAGTTTAAAACCTATAACTTTCATTGAACAGCATTTGGATACAATTGGTACTAATATGTGGACTACACATATTATTAGTGCTTTAAAAAAGTCTCTTTTGCAAGTTGCTGAAAAAAAGAAAAGAAATCAGCAACATCCACTAGTAAGTTTAAAGTTGATAAATTCATTAGAAAAACAGATTGCTGATATTGATGCTCAAATTGGAGAAATAACCAAACAGAAAGGAGCTTTATATAAACAGGTTAAAGCTTTGAAAGTTATTGGTCAGATAGAAGCTAGTATTAATCAGTTGCGTGAATATAAAAATAAAAAAGATAAAAAAGATAGGAAACCAGAAAAAATATTTACTCCAGAGGAAAATTCACGTTTAAACGTTCTTGAACAAAAACTGGAGTCTCTTAATCAGAAAAAGGTGCTAATTATTGAAAATTTCAATCAATGCATTCAAACTATTTATGATGGCCTTAGTTATATGGAACATTACAATAACTGCTATACTAAATATAGTTTGAAGCAAGAACGTCTAATGCTTAATGATGGTAAATCAATTATCAATTATGATGTAATTGGTAGTCAGTCAAATTATATGTTTCTTCATTTATGCTTTTTCCTAGGACTCCATCGTTATTTTTTTGAGAATACTCCATCACAAATAGGACAATTTTTATTTATTGATCAGCCTAGTATTCCATATTATGCAGGTTCTGAAAACGTAAAAACCACAGATAAAGATAAATTGCTTGATGCTTTTAAAACTATAAATGCTTTTATGCATTATGTGATTAAAGATAAGAAAGAAGAGTTTCAAATTATTTTGATTGAACATGCACCGGAATCTTATTGGACAGGCAAGAACATGCTTGAGTATTTTACAACTAAGGCTACCTTTACAGATGGTAATGCACTAATTCCTAAATATGTATTAGAAAAGAAATAGAAGTATGAAGCTAAAAATTGGAAATATAGCAAAAATGATAGTCCATATGGTGGGCAATAAAGAACGTGAAGAAGGTGTATCTTTTTCAAAAGTAGAATTAAATTTTCAAGCAGCAGAAAAAGATTTTACAGATATGATTTCCAAATCATTTAAACTGGAAAATTTATGTGAATTCTATTTTGAAAGCACACTTGAACTTAATCCTATCTATACCTTTATACGAACAATTTTTAAAAATCCGAATCGTTTTATAGAACAATCTAATTTTATTGCTAAAATATTGTATGAAAAAAGTGCACATCCAAAAATTAAAGCAGGAGAATTATCAATTGTATATTTAACGAATTGCGAGATTGATAGTAGGAAAATGGATGCTATTGTTTTATTCAAATCGGAAAATAAACAAACTGTGATGAAATATAACCGTACAGATGACGGTTTTTCAGTACAGAAATCTGATGTTATTAGTCTTTCCAAGATAGAAAAAGGGTGCTTGATTTTAAATACAGAAGAAGATTCGGGTTATAAGGTAGCAATCGTAGATAAAATAAGTAAAGGACAAGAGTCTAAATATTGGAAAGATGAATTTCTACATGTACGTTATTGCCAAAGCTCTTATCATCAAACATCGAGTTTAATAAATATTTGTAGTTCATTTATCAAAGAAAAATGTGAAGATTCTGATAAATTAAATAAGGCTTTTACTATTGCTCGTGCTAAGAAAATTTTGTCGGAATCGGAAAAAGTTACACTTCAAGAATTTGCTCAAGAAGTGTTTCCTGAAGGATCTAAAGCAAAAGATTTTATCTCTTATGCTGTTGTTCAACAACCTAATGAAGTACCTATTGATGCATCTAATCCTATTACTATAGAACCTCGTGTCGCTAAGCGTAAATCTTCGTTTCCTCCGACAACTTTGCACCTTGATTCAAATTTTGATATCAATGTATATGGTGGAAAAGAGTATTTAATACATGGATTTGATGAAGCGGCAGGCATGAGTTATTATACTTGCTATTATAATGAAGAAAGATGATCTAATTTATCTCTTTGTATTTGATGATGGGAACTTATTTAAGGGATAAATTTTTGCGGCAATCTAAGTAAGTGAAACTTGTGTAGCTTCTGAGATTGCCGCAATGTGCATTAGATAACATACTATTATTATGACAAATAGTTGTGTTTATGCCTATATGTTTTCATTGCCTCCTAATAGATATTTGAGTTCCGGATCATTCTCTATGCGGATCAGTTCATTCTCCACCAGTTCCACAATATCCTGCTTGATTTGCCGATAGTTGGCCTGTATTTGCTGCTCCATTGTATCGTTGCCGTTCTCGTCCAAAAAACTGCTGATTTCAGGAATGGGCTGATAAGCGGCTGTTTCCTTCTGTACCGCATCATTATCCACTACTATCTGCGCATGGAAAATCTTTTGGTCTATCGTTTCTCCGAAATTATCCGTTACGGCACCGACAAACATACCTTGCGAAAGTGTACTGATTTTACTGGCAGGTATCAGACTGTCTAGTTGTGTGCTGATGGAAGTGGAAGTGTCACTACGGTTGATGCTCACAGACTCCCGCTTTTGCAGGATTTTTCCAAATCGCTCTGATAGTGTTTTTGCCGTTTCACCTACTACCTGCCCACTGAAGACATTGCCTACAGTTGACATGATAACAGCGGCCTCCTTGTCACCATAGTCACGTTTCAGTTGACTAAAGTCTTGGAAACCCAATACGACTGCCACTTTGTTGCTTCGTGCCGTTGCAATCAGGTTATCCAGACCTTTAAAGAAGATAGTTGGTAACTCGTCAATGATTACACAGCTTTTCAGTTGCTTCTTCTTGTTTATCAGCTTAACGATGCGGGAGTTATATAGTCCCAATGCCGCACCATAAATGGAAATTCTGTCGGGATTGTTGCCCACACATAATACTTTCGGTTCTTTGGGATTATTAATATCCAGCGTAAAGTCACTGCCGGACATTACCCAATAGAGTTGCGGACTTATCAGTCTGGATAACGGGATTTTTGCACTTGCAATCTGGCCCTGGAGCTGCTCGCTCGCTCCGCCTTTCCATGCGTCAATGAATGGGCTCAGATAGTTCTCAAGTTCGGGATAGCTTGTCAGAATGGTGAATACATCCTCGTACCTTTTATTAAGCAATTCAATGGCATGGGGGAATGTACAATACTTGCCGCCTTCATAGATTTTCAAAAACCATATTATCGCCGTAAACAGGACAATCGGAGATTCCACAAAGAAGTCTCCCTGCTTCTGCACCCAACTTTTATTTAAGTTAAGCATGATTGTATAACTGGACTCGTAAGCGTCTGAAATATCCGTCATCAGTTCCGGTGCCAACGGGTTACAGCGATGGCTCTTGCGTGGGTTATCGAAATTTATCACGTAGAACTTTGGCAGTACCTTATAACGGTGCCTATACTTAATCAGGTGGTTATAGGCAATAACCGACAGGTCATCAAATTTAAAGTCGTATATATATAACGCATAGAACTTCTCGATTGCCTGCTTTATGTAATTATTGACCACTGCATACGACTTTCCGCTACCCGGCGTGCCTAAAATCATACTAGCACGAAAAGGATTCACCACGTTTATCCAGCCTTTCCATTCCTTCCTCCTGTACCAGAATTTGGTTGGCAGGTTAATGGAATACTCGTTTTCCATAAGGCGGGTTTCCTGCATGAATGATTCATTCTCCGCATTGAAAACGTCTTCTAACAAACTATTTTTCAATAGACGACTTATCCATAAACCGGATGCCAACAGACTAAAAAAGCCACTGACCAATGTTGTGGTATAAAGTACCGCACATACATCGGATGATGCGTTAATGGACAGCAACCACCAGTTCAGGAAAAAGAGTATGATGCCCGCTATGGCCGCAATGATAATCTGCTTTCATGTGATTTCATGCTTCTTCACTCCCTTGTTGCCCATGCAGGACAGACCGAGAAAGAGGACACAAAACAGTTTGGTGTAAAGCAAGGATGAAAACAATCCGGTGGTACGTTGAAAGTTGGAAAGTATCCTGTCCACTATACCGAGCGTTCAGCCCATTTCGTAAAGCCAGCCGTAACAAAACCAATAGATGTGTATCGCCATAAATAAAAAACTGATGGCTCGCATAAAGTCCGTGACTTTAGCAAGACCTCTTAAATCATCTTCATTCTGCATAATTGTAACTGTTAAAATTAAACTTCTTGTTCTATACCTTATTATATTATAACCTGCGCCTGCGCTTCTTCTTTTTCTTACCCCCGAAGCGAAAGGCTGGATCGATGTACTCGTGCGTATGGTCATCTTCCATAAGTACGGAGAAAATGTCAATGGTACCGAGTACAGCCGTATCAATCAGACTGCCGTAAGATTCACTCTGATGATGGCTTTGATTTTCCTGCTGCCGGTGTTCCGCATCTTCCGGCCTTTCTTCCCTTTCCAGCCGGGGCGTATCCTGCTGTACCGGCGGTATCAGCCTTGTGCGGTCCGCATCCGGATTGTTGAACAGCCCGTTGAACACATTGGCCGAAAAGGCCTTGCCCAGACGCGAGCCGTTAAGCACTGTCCGGCTGGTATGGTCTATGAAAGTGATGCCGTACAGACGCCCTTCGGGATTGATACGGTAAACCACCTCTATATCCGCCTCTTTCAGCTTTCGGGCGAAATCCTCTTTCGTGCCGATGTCCTGCATGGCTTTGATGACTTCTAGCCTTGTCCGTTCTGCAAGTTTGTCCTTCTTCACCTTTTCAGTAGAGGCGGCAAACTTTTTTTGCAGTGCTTCATAACCGAATACCTTTCCGAACTTACTGGATTTGAAAGGCGTGCCTACCTGCTGTCCGTCATCATCCAAAGCCCCGTACATGATGCCGTGGTATTCCTTCCCGTCCACGCTTCCCCTGACTTCATAAACGGTTACGTTATACAAGTTCAGAAGGGTGTTGTATTCGGCAAGCGAATGGCAGCTGTAACACTCCAACAGAGTACGGGCGGTATGCTTCACCTGCGCTTTCACGTCACCTTTCGCATAGTCCACTTTTTGCAGACTCAAAAGTTCCCGTTCACCATGTTCTCCGAATGTGGGATGAAGCCCGTACTTCACTTCCATTTCACGGCAGATGTTCTGTGCCCGGATGGCTTCCCAGTTGTGGTCTATCTTTTCACCCTGCTCGTTGATGCGTACCGATACGATATGCATGTGCTTGCGGTCTATGTCTTCGTGCAGCCAGACAATATAAGGCTGGCGCTGACGGTATATGAGTTTCGGGGATGGCCTTCGCTGATGGCGGGGAAAATAAACCGCTGTTATGATAATTACGACAGTCTGCTGCCATTGGAAAAGATTCCGGCGGATGCCTTCCTGGATAAATCGGCTTTGAAAAGCGTTACGGATAAAGAGATTTATGACCTTTCGCCCACATGGGAGAATTATGCCCGGCTGACGGATAATGAGAAGGGGCTTGGTTTAGCTCGGAGCATGGATAACTATGACCGGATGACATTGCTCTATATCATGGACAAAGGTTATCCGAGGGACGGGTTAATAGATGAGTATCCTGATAATTTCAGTTTTCATGAAAGATTTGAAAGGATTGAAAACAAACTGCTGGGTCGGGACAGATGGAATGTGTATGACGAGATGCAGGAGAAGGCGAAGAGGCTGGCGGAAAGGTTGCTGAAAGAGAATTTTCCAGCCATGCGGCAGAAAGAAACTGCAGTACCGGAGAGGAAGGTGGAGAAGGAAACACCAACGCCTAAAAAGAGTAAAGGCAGGAAGATATAGGATAAGGGATAAAATGAAAGGCTCGTTGCTGCTCGGATGCAGGGACGAGCCTTTTAATTTAAGCTATGTATGCCTTCATAAATAACATGCCAGTTATCTCTTAAAGATTATTATTCAACTGCTTTAAGTTAATTCCCGTTTTAAATTATTATCTTTAACGCTCGAAAAAGATTTTTTTTGATTCTAAAACTCTAAAACATTATAGATATGGAATATAATACTCAAATAGAACCTTTGATAAATGACTTAAAAAAATTTCATTTAAGAGAATATCTGAAGAGTTCCACATTTAAGCGTTTCTTGGTAAAGGCTAAGTTAGATGATCTATGGAAACAATGCTATGATTATAGCAAAAGTGAAAATAATATTTTTGCATTTGGTATGGATATGGAAGGATGGTATTGTGAAGATGCATTCTTTTGCATGCTAAATCAATTCTTCAATCAAAATAAAGAACTTTTGTGTGCACTGGTTTTAGAGATTCTGACATCCTTTAAGCAATATAGTAAAGAGGAAATTGATTTATCTGGGATAATAGAAGATTTAGATATTTTGTCTTGTCCACAAAATATTCTTGACGCATTATATAAATTGGGACAAGATTATGGAACATCAGAAAAAGCACTTATCCAGCAGGATAAAAACACATTATCTTCTCATGCCAATAAAAAAACGAAATCTAAAATTTTCATCAGTCACTCTGCGAACGATGAGCCCTATGTAGAAAAGTTAGTTAGCCTACTTGAACATATCGGGCTTCAGAAAAATCATATTTTTTGCAGTTCTGTACCAGAGTATGGTATTCCATTAGGACAAGACATCTATGAATATCTGAGAAATGAATTTCAAGAATACAACTTATATGTCATTTTTGTTTTATCGGAAAACTATTATAAAAGTGCTGCTTGTCTTAATGAAATGGGGGCAGCATGGATCTTACAATCTGATTATCAAGCACTATTGTTACCTGGTTTTGACTTTAAATATATAAAAGGAGCTATTAATCCGGGAAAAGTCAGTTTTAACTTGGATAATAAAAAAGAACGTCGTTCCCGAATTAACCAGTTGAAGGATAGTATTCTTAACTATTTGCAAATACCATTGCCAGATTCAGATATGTGGGAACGACATCGAGAGAATTTTTTTGAAGAAATTGATTCTCTAAAATCTTAATGTGCTCCACAAATGATTCGTCCTGCTCAAGACAATATACGTCAATAGTCGCCATTGGTTTTCAATGCTTGGTAAAACTGAAGAAGATGCTTTACTTTGCTTTAAAAGTCTCAGATTTTATAAACTTAAAAATGATTTTAGTATGGAACTGACGATTATTGAAACAAGCGCATATCAGGAACTGAGAAGGCTGGTCAGTACACTGGCCGTGCAAATGGATGACCTACAGAAAAAGATTGCTCCGCTTGCACCGGACAAATGAATGGATGCGCAGGACGTGTGCCTGGCTTTGGGTATATCGAAGCGGTGCCTGCAAAACTACCGGGATAACGGGCTTGTGCCTTACTCGAACATAGGGGGGAAATTCTTTTACCGGGAAACGGACATTCAGGAGATATTGGAAAACGGATTAATCAGGAGGGAATAAGGGTATGGCGGAGATAATCACAAGGGATTCGGAAGAGTTCAAGGAACTGACCGGATGGATCAGGAGAGCAGGGAAAGCGGTGGAGGAAGCAACAGCACGGATGCGTCCGACAATAGCAGACGAGCATTATATGACCGGGGATGATGTGTGTGCCCTGCTGCACATTTCAAGGCGGACACTCCAAACGCTGAGGGATGAGAAGATGGTGCCCTATACCACTATCGGAGGAAAACTGCTTTATCCCGAAAGTGGGCTATATGAAGTACTGAAAAAGAATTACAGAGATTTCAGGCGGTTCAGGAAATAAAGAGAGAGAGAAGAAACGTCCTCCGAGCTATGGCTTGGGGGACGCTTCTTTTTATTGTCATGCTATATGGCGAGTTTGAAGACATGACCGATTCTCTCACACAGTTTATCAGTATCTTCACCAACTTTCGGGTTGATAAGTTCGGCATATATCTGCGTGGAAAGAATGGAATTATGCCCTAAAACCTTTTGCAGGGTTTCAAGCGGCATTCCTTTGAGGATGGCCAGAACAGCAAATGTGTGGCGTCCGATATGCGGGGTGACTTCTGTCCGGCAATCACATTTTTTACCTATGATTTTGAGACTGAGGAACATGGTATTGTATTCACCTACGGGAAAAACACAATCGGAGGAGTCTTTCTTTTCATCCACTCCTCTGTATTTTTCAATCAGTTCGATGGCAATAGGCAATAATTTTACCACATAGGCAACTCCTGTCTTTATACGGTTTCCCATAAGCCATGTGCCGCCGTCGGAATCGGTATGGATATTGTCATAGGTTATGGCTTTCAGGTCGGCATAGGCAAGACCAGTGAAGCACATGAATAAGAACATGTCGCGCATGGCACGCTGACGCTTGTATTTCAGTTCTACATGAATTATTCTTTGCAGTTCCTCTTCGGAAAGGAAGGAATGTCTTTTGTATTCGGGTGCACATTCGAAGGATACGAATGGATGAACCCGTATCCATCCTCTTTCCTGTGCGATGTACATCAGCCACTTCAAGGTATTGACACGGTTAAAAGCAGTGGCATTGGCATTTCCTGCCGTTCCGAGCATCCATGTATAGTAGTCCTCAATGAACGGCTTTTCAAGTTCATCAATAGCTATATCTTCAATGTTCTTTTTGGCTTTCATGAAAAGCGAAAGACTTTTATAGTCGGCAACCAGTCCGCGGTAGGTACTTTCCGCTTTTCCTTTGCCTATCTTTTCCTTATATGATTCAAGCTGTTCTTTGAAAAGTGCCATAAGCGTGTGGCAGTCTTCACCGAAACCGACGTAACGGTTATAGACTTTCTTGGCTGTAACGAAACTGTCATGGTCGCAAATATAGTGAAACTCGCTCACATACGGATGGATTTCGGAGGAATAATGCAAAGTGTTTGAACGAGAAAGGGATATGTCGTTTTGTACTACATTCTTCCATTTGAGGTTTTTGACCTGTTTTTGGGGAGTTAAGCAAACAAATCGCTACTTATCCGTTGCCTTTTCGGGATTGAAAATCGGTATGGAATTTACTTCCAAAACTGTTTTTCTTCTCCTATTCACCACCGCAAGGAACGCTGTTTCTGTCTGTTTTTTGCTAATGCAAAGGTAGTCAAATTTCCCCACATTAGAAAAAATACAGCTTCAGACTGTCTTCTGAGGGGTCTTTTTCTATATTCCGCTATATTTTTCATGCCGTTCATTTGCTCGCTATATAATAATTTTGCAATCAAAGGAATAGGTTATGAATCAGGCAAATGTAAAGGTGTCGTTCTACCTGAAAAAGAGCGAGGCGGATGCCAATGGCGAATGTCCAGTAATGGCTAAGTTGAACATCGGAAAATACTCCGAAGCGGCGTTCAGCGTGAAAATGAAAGTGCCGCAATCCCGATGGACTTCAGGACGCGCGTCCGGCAAGAGTGTGGCGGCTAAGGAAATTAACAACCGGCTGGATGAAATCCGGGCGATGGCGTTGAGTATCTATAACGAGCAATCTGCCGTTCGTGACGGTGTGACCGCCGAGGAAGTGAAAAGTATTTTGCTTGGAATGGCAAGCGAACAGGAAACGCTTTTGAGCTATTTCAGGCAATTCATCAGCAAATTTGAAAAGCGAGTCGGAGTCTACCGTACCGTAGGCAGCTTACGGGCTTATCGTAATGCCTATAGACACATTGAGAAGTTCCTGCAAGAAAAATACAGGCTGACGGATATTCCTTTTTCGGCATTGGATCGTTCCTTCATTGACAAATATGACCTATACCTCCGTACCGAACGCAATCTCGCTCCAGGAACAGTAATTAACCTGACTGTCCAACTGAAAACCATCGTGGGCGAGGCCATTGCTGACGGTATCATTACCGCTTATCCGTTCATGGGTTACGAACCGATCCGCCCGAAAGCAGTGCAGAAGTATCTTACCGACGAGGAACTGCATCGGCTAATGACGACTCCACTCCACAAGCAGAATCTTTACCTTGTCCGTGACATGTTCCTGTTCTCCTGCTATACCGGCATTTCATACAGGGATATGCGCTCGCTGACAAAAGAAAACCTGTCGCTGGCGGAAGACGGCACATGGTGGATTAAAAGTGCCCGCCAGAAGACCAAGATAGAATTTGAAATTCCCTTGTTGGATTTGCCGATGCAGATTCTAAAAAAGTACGGTGATACCGCTTCTGATAACAGGCTGCTACCGATGTATTGTAACTCTATGCTGAATCTCTACTTGAAAGAGATTGCTCGGATTTGCAACATCAACCGTCCGCTGGTATTTCATGCGGGCCGCCATACCTACGCCACGGAAATCACCCTTTCGCATGGGGTTCCTCTTGAAACCGTCAGCAAGATGCTCGGACACAGCCGGATTGAAACCACACGAATTTACGCAAAAGTAACCGATGACAAGATTGATTCCGATACAAAGACTTTGAACCGGAAAATATCGGAACGATTCTCTGTCGTGATTTAATAACCTCTTAAAGACAAGAATATGGAAAAGAATATTGAAAACCAGAATATCAAGCGGCGCAGCACGTTTGCCGTATTGTTCTATATCAACCGCACGAAAGTACGCAAGGACGGGATGTGCCAGTTATTGTGCAAGGTCAGCATAGATGCCGAATGGGCACAAATAGGGACCAAAGTATCCGTCAATCCTGCCATATGGAATCCTGATAAAGGCCGTGCCAACGGACGGAGTGAAAATGCGATTACAGTGAACCGTGCCATAGATGACTTGACTAACGAAATAACCAGACATTACGACAGGATAAAAAACAGTTTGGGATTCATCACGGCGGAACTTGTTAAAAATGCTGTCAAGGGTATAGGTCAGAAACCGCTAACCCTGCTTGCCTTGTTCAGGGAGCATAACGAGGAGTTCAAGAAGCGTATCGGGATAGACCGCATACAGGAAACATACGATTCCTACCAGCGTTCCTACAAGCATCTTTCCGCTTTTGTTCAAGAGAAGAAAGGCGTGGAGGACGTGACTTTGCGAAGCCTTGACCGTGCGTTTTATGACGACTTCGAGTTGTTTCTGCGCACCGACCGTGACTTGAAACCCAAAAGCGTGCATGAGCACCTGTACCGTCTGAAGAAACTCACGATGCGGGCGGTCAGCCAGGGGACATTACGTCGTGACCCTTACTGCCGCCTACATCCCGAACTGCCAAAAAGAAAGAGCCGCCACATGAAATTGGAGGATCTCAGGACATTGATGGCCAAACCGGTAGAGAAGCCGCAACTGCAATTCGTGAGGGATATGTTCATATTCTCGACTTTCACCGGACTGGCATACGCGGACTTGAAAAAACTATCGGTCAATGATGTCACACAGGCTGAGGACGGTACTTGGTGGATTCATATCCACAGGCAAAAGACGGATACGCTTTCGTCTGTCCGCCTGTTGGATATTCCCCTTCAAATCATCGAGAAGTACCGCAGACAAAGAACCGGGGACAAGGTATTCAATGTTTACAATCGTGGATATTTTATAACATTGACACGAGAGTTGGGACAGGTATATGGCTTTGATTTGACCTTTCACCAGGCCAGACATAATTTCGGCACACACATAACTCTCTCACTCGGTGTGCCGATAGAGACGGTAAGCCGCATGATGGGACACAACTCCATTTCCACCACTCAACTTTACGCAGAGGTAACAGACAATAAGGTGGATGAGGATATGAAACGGCTAAAGTCCACAGGTTTCGGACAACAGATACAACTTTGTGAAGAAGATTTCACAGCCAAGAAAAAACGGGGAAGGAAATCCAAAACCGCATGAATGGTATAAAAAGAACGGAGAAACAATCTTCAGGTAATGAAGGCAGTCTCTCCGTTCTGTTAATGCTATTATACCCATCGTTGTTCTTCCCGGCAACGTTTATAGGCATCGTCCAGAATCTTCATGATATCCGACTCTTTATAAAGAGCCTTCCCTTGCACCATATAATAAGGGACCACCCCGAATGTACGGTATTCCTGCAATGTGCGCCTGCTTACCCGCAGGATTTTGGACAGTTCTTCGTCCGTAAGGAAGCGTTCACCGTTAAAAAGAGATTTCGGCATATTCTCAATCACGGAAAGCATCTTCTCCATTTTCTCCAACCCTTGAAACATTACGTCAATTCGCGGGTCTTTTTCGTCTATAAAATGATAACTCATGACTTGCTTCTTATTAAAGGGTGGTAATTCAAATCCAATAATCTCTGTATATCTTCCGGTTTATAGAAGAATTTATGCTTGATACGGCTGAAAGGTAGTATCCCTTTGGTACGGTACACCTGAAGTGTCTTTTTGGAGATACGAAGCACCTCACAAACTTCCTGGTTATCCAGCCAATTTTTCAGACCGAAGTCCTCTATCGGACGGCATACGTGCGTCACCCGTTCCTCAAACTCACAGAAGCGGACACGCAGTTCTTCAAAAGTCTGTTTGTCGATACATATGATTTCCATAATCCTTGTTCCTTTATTGATTAAACATTTGCCTGGTGTCTGTATTTCGCCGGTAGCGACTTGCCCTTTTGGTAGAGGAAGGCTTCCACCTCGGATGCCTTATAGTACGTCCTTCCGTCAATCATATAATAGGTGACAAGCTTCTTCTGGCGGTAACGCGCCAGCGTACGTTTGGTGATGCCGAGCAACTGGCACAGGTCGTAGTTGTCTAACAGCGTGTCGCCGTCCAGACAATCCTTCAGTTTGTTCATACGCTCCAATGCCCGGTCAATCTTGTCGAACCGTTCCATAATCTGGAAAAACATCTGGTGGGCGGTCTCATTGTTTATTTGTAACATGATGAATCTGTTTTTGAGTGTAAATAATCGTTTGCTTACACCTTGTCGCGCAACAGGTTATATCATATTAAAGGGCTAATGGCGTACCAATGACACCGATAGACACCAAGATACACTGATACAGCACTGTGTATCAGTGAAATAAAATTTTTATGATGTAAATATAGTGATTTGGCAAATCTCGCATTTTGCAAGATTTCCTTGCAGGATGCAATGGACTATCGCGAGGATTTACGATAGATAAGACGGACAATCCCGTTTTTGAAAGCGACTGTCTTGCAAAGTTTCCAACTATTGACCGGAAGTCGATGCTGGCAATCCGTACCTTTACCTGCTGTCAGAGGAAGAATATAAATGATGATTTCGTCAATAAGATGGTAAATGGAAAGTCCGTGTAGCAATTCGAGACCTTTCTCGTCAGAGATCTCCGCCGTATAAATACAAGAGGCATCCTTCTCGTCCTTTTCACAAATCAGATCCAGCATTGGATAACCGATGGGCAGCATGAAGGTACTCCTCTCGTGCCAGGCCGGGAAACCGTGTTTGTCCGTCTTCACCCATCTGAACAGTTCCTCATCCTCACAGGGAAAAAAGCCGTCCAATGTCATTGCCGTTATGATTTGTACTTTTGCCATACCTCTGTCCTGCTATAAAGAACAGCGTGAAACTCACGCTGTTTCGGACGGAGGCTCTGACAAAGCCCAATACAGAAACTTGCATGAGCTCACGCCATAAAGCATAGCATAAGCTACACGCAAAAGCCTCTGTATTTTTGAATTTGTCAGATTCCCGTCCGAGACGTCTTGCGACTTATGTATATAATCAGCAGAGATATTAAGCTCCACTGTTATTTTTTATATGTTCAGATTTCACGAATCCATAATCCGCTCAATCTTTTGCAAAGTTACATATTTTCCTCCATATTGAAAACAGTTTCAATTGTTATTATATCATATTCGTTCTCTTAAATATCACAATCATAGACATTTGTTTATTTTATTCCGTACTTATTCATCTTCCGGTACAGCGTTGACGGATTGATTTTCAACAGCCGTGCCGCCTGTTCACGGTGTCCGTTACAGGCTTTCAGAGCCTTGATGATAGTCTCTTTTTCTGTCTCCTCGTCTTTTAACGGAGATATGACAAGGTGCGAAACCGCATTTCCCTCGCAAGGCTGTTTATTCGCTTCCATATCCGGAAACTCCAGCAACGGACTTTCCGCGAGCAACACGGCTCTCTTTACCCTGTTCTGTAACTCGCGGACATTACCCGGCCACGGACAGGCAAGCAGTTGGCGCACTCCCGCATCTGAGAAACCAGTGGTTTCCCGTTTGAGTTCTTTCGAGAAATGTTCGCGGAAAAACTCAGCCAGAGGCAATATGTCTTCCGGACATTCCGCCAAGGATGGTTGCAGGATTTCAAACTCGTTCAAACGGTGGTAAAGGTCTTCACGAAACCGCCCTTCCTTGATTGCCTGTTTCATGTCCTCATTCGTGGCAGCCACTATCCGCACATCTGCAATACGCTCTTTGTTCCCTCCGATGGGCATATAGGTATTATTTTCCAACACTCTTAACAGCATGGATTGTATCTCGAAAGACATCGTGCCGATCTCGTCCAAAAACAAAGTACCCCCTTTCGCCATGTCAAAAAAGCCCGGTTTGGCCGTATCCGCTCCGGTGAAAGCCCCTTTCTCATGTCCGAACAACATGGATGCCGCAAGTTCACGTGGCAAAATACCACAGTTTACAGCCACGAAAGGCATTCCCGCGCGGTCACTCTCCTCATGAATGCTCTGTGCCACGGATTCCTTGCCGGTGCCGTTGGCTCCGAGTATCAGCACCGACATATCAGAAGGTGCGACCAACCCGGCATATTTCTCCACCTGCAACATTTGGGGACTTGTACGCCTGAAAAGTTCTTTCTTGCGTTCCCGTTTGACTGCGAGCGGACGGAATACATCCTCAGCCAATTCCAGCAGGTGTTCGCGGTGTACGGGTTTCGGCAGATAATCCTTCGCGCCCAATCTGATGGTACGTACCACATCCGGCACGGAGACATATTCCGTCGTGATGATGAACGGTATATCCAGCTTTTCTTTTTTCAGCCACTTCAAAAGGGATATTCCATCCCCTTCTGGCAACCTTACATCCGACAATATCAGGTCAAAGTTATTTTTGCGGATCAGCGACCTGGCAATCGGCTCGCTCATGGCGGTTATGGCATCATAACCTGCCTGCTCGAACCAGTCCTTCTGCATCTGGGACAGGCCTATATTATCCTCAACTATCAATATCTTCCGTTTCATTCGTAAGTCTTTTTATCATTTCTTCCGCCTCAGTGATAAGGATAGAGGCGGTATCTGTTACATTCTTTATACGACTATTCAATTCACCGGTAGTTGAATCGTCATTTTTCAATGAAGCACTCAAATCAAGCAATACATCCTCTGTTTGCAATAATTCCCACATCGGCCGCATCCGGTGTGTAATGTCATGGAGTTTCTGCCTGTCGGAGTGTTTCATGGCGACTTCAAGCTCCTTATGGTCATTTTTCAATTGGACAATGAATGCCCTGAGTGTTTCAGGCTTGTCACTGACTTCAGCAAGCATCAGACTGAAATCCGCTTTTTGTTTTTCCTCCGTTTGTCCTGTTTTTATTGTAGAAAGCAGGCTGAGCAGTTCCGTTGAAGAGAACGGCTTATAGATACAGTCCGTGAAACCGGCATTAAGGAACGCCTCTTTTTCACTGTCACCACGTGCGGTCATGGCTATAACCGGTATCTCACGTGAGTTGCCGACATTTGAGTTGCGGAGCAGTTCCAACAAGTCAAAGCCGCTGGTTCCGGGCATCAGGATATCTGACAGCAACAAGTCATAATCCTTGCTCCGTATTGCTTTGACCACTTCCTTGGCTGTCCGGCACACAGTACCGTTTATGCCGTTGCGCTCCAGCATTTCCTTGATCATGGTTAGGAACATCGTGTCATCATCGATTACCAATACCTTTTTAGGCAGATGCTCTGGATGCGGGAGTATCCTGTTCTCGCTCTCTACTGGTTCATCTGTCAGACTCAAGGGAAGCGTCACGCGGAATGTAGTGCCATGCCCTATATCACTTGTCACGTCTATTTGTCCACCGAGCAGTTTGACCACACCTTTCGTGATTGGCAATCCCAACCCGATACCATCCACATTTGCCGCTGAAGTCAGGCGTTCAAACGGCCGGAATATGCGGGAAAGCGTTTCTTGGCTCATGCCGATACCAGAATCCTTTACTTCCAATAAAAGCACACCGTCATTATAGCAAGCATTCAGTTCAATGGTTCCGGATTCGGTAAACTTGACTGCATTGGTCAGCAGATTGTCCAGGATTTGTTCGATACGGTCCACATCGCCATATAGGTTGACATCGGTATTCTTGAATTCCGGTCTGAACAGGATTCCTTTATTGGTGACCACATGGGAAAAACCCGATGCGACACGTTCCAGCAGTTCATTGAGACTGAACGGAACATCATTCCGGGTTTCTTTTGCCTCATTCAGACGGTACACGTCCAACAGGTTATTGAGCAGGTGTACCACGTGTTTGCAGACAATTCTGATATTGTTCAGATGGGAATTCCTGCGTTTCTTATCACGGGTATCCATAGCCAGCTCGGCACTGCCACTGATAATGTTCAGCGGAGCACGAATGTCATGGGAAATGGTCAGTATGATGTTTTTACGCATATCCAGCAAGGCTGTATTCTGTTTTATGGTTTCCTCCAGCCGTATCCTGCCGTCAGCCTTTTCCCGTATATCCCGCTGGATAATCAGATATGAAACAACCAGCAGTATTATGGAGAAGATTATCAGTCCGGTTATGATGGAAGTGGAATACTCGTATGATTTCTTCAGACGAGCCTCCTTGGTTTGCAATGCAAGTAACGCCTGCTCGTCCAGACTTATAATCAAGGAGCGTAATTTTCGGCTTAGTTCTCTGTTCTGTAACCTCAAACTATCCGTGAGGACTTCTATATCATGTTGCCGTTCTTCCTGTAAGGAAATCAATTCATTGTTGCGGGATTTTACTTTTGAATTAGTGGCTGGTAACAGCACGGTTTCCTTTTCTCCAAAGAATCCGGCTATCCCTTTCTTTTTACGAGTGACTGTACGAGGTTCACTTGTTTGCGATGTGACGAGGAAATATTGATTGACCAACAGGCTGTCGATGTGCTTTTGTTGCCGGAATATGTCCTTCATCCGGAACAGATGTTCCTCTTTGTTAAGCAGCAGGGCACGAAGGGAATCCACTTGTTCCGGACGGACAAATTCCTTGCATTGTTCACGTAAGACTTGCAGCAGTGAATCCGCTTTCTGGCGACGTGTGTGATATGTCTCGCTGTCTTTATCGTTCCATATCATGACGGACTCTCCAAAAGTTGCCAATACGGTAATATAGCGATGGGCGGTGTTGATATTGTTTTGGGTTTGGAATATACCTGTCGACTCTTGTTCTATCTCGGCTACCCGTTTACGTTCGTGTAAAACTATGGCGACCATACAACCGATGACCGCCATCAATAATAAATATCCGGCAACTATCTTATGCTGTAACAATAATTTCATTCTCTTTTTGTGAGTTTTTTACGATTAAAATACTTACCTCGTACAATATCCACATCGGCAAGGCTACAAGTGACAGAGTGAATACATCTGATGTCGGTGTGATAATTGCTGCCACAACAAGAATAATCACGATGGCATGTTTTCGGTATTTGCGCATGAAGTCTGCTGACAGGAAACCTAATTTGGCAAACAACCATGAAAGGATTGGTATTTCGAATACGATGCCCATTGCCAGCGACATGGTCATAAGGGTAGAAATGTAGGATTGCAGAGCAATCATGTTCTCAACCTCACCGCTGACTTGATATGTTCCCAAGAAACGGAATGTCAAAGGAAATATCAGGAAATAGCTGATTGCAACTCCAGCCATGAACATGATGTAACCTCCTCCAACCATTCGCACCACATATTTCTTTTCATTCGCATACAATGCAGGAGAGACGAAACGGAAGAGCTGATATAAGATGTAGGGCGATGCACACAGCACGCCAACACATAAGGCGGTTTTCATGTGAATGATGAATTGTTCGGCCAGTCCCGTGTTGATGAGCTTCACGAGAAAATCCTGTGCGCCGGCCTCCGTCACCAGGCCACTGAGAGAATAGAGCAGCCGGTAAGTAATAAAATTGGCATCTTTGGGTGCGAGGATGACGGCAAACAGTTCCTCCTTGAAACAGAATGCCGCCACGCCGAACACTACGGCTACGAGCAGGCTCTTCACGATGGCTGCACGCAGCACGTCGAGGTGCTCCCAGAAAGATTGTTTGTCCGTATCAGCCGCCATCCGCTTATTCCTTTTTTGCTGATTCTTCCTCGATTTCTTTCTCCATATTGTTCATCCCTTCTTTGAACGAACGTACTCCCTTGCCGAGACCTTTCATCAGTTCGGGAATCTTCTTGCCACCGAAGAACAGCAGCACGACCAAGGCGATCAGCAGCACTTCCTGCATACCCAGACCGCCGATAAATAAAGGTATCATCCTCATTTTATTTGCGAATTATATGATTAACAAACAGCCAACCTCCGAATACTTGCATGAGCATACCGGGTACACCTATACGGAAATCCTGAACGGCAAGGTAGAAGTCACCTTTCATTATCCATTCTCCAAGAGTTCCGATAACCTGATAAGCCAACACTACAGCAAGCAACATCCATAAAGATGCTTTTTTGAAACGTGTAGCTGCCATTCCTGCAAAAACAGCCAATAATACTGATTTCAGCAGAATTGCAGGCAATCCTGCAACGGGAGGCATACCAAACAATAAGGAGTTTATCAAAGGCGAAGCTATTGCCGTGAGCAGCCCGACACACCATCCGTACTTATACGCCCCGATAAGGGTAAAGAAATAGATAGGCAGCCAAGTTATTCCGCCTTGCGGTATGAGATGAAAGAGTTGCGGTACCACCATATTGCCCAAGACAAATAGCGAGACTGCCAGATAAGTTTTCATATCATTGTATTCCAACGAATAAAGTTTTACTGTTGCTTGCATAGTTTCAATCCAATTTAATCAGTTCATATTTTTGAATACCCAATCCTATTGTTTCCGCATGGTCGAGTGTGTGCATACCATGCCGGGAGTCAATGCGTTCGATAAGATGTATCTTTCCGTGGTCTTCCGAGTTTCGCACCAAGTCCGTGCAGGCACGGTCAAGGGCTACAGGGTCAAGGGAGGCGAGAATACCTATGTCTCCCATTTTAGGGTCTTCCGGAGAGGAATCGCAGTCACAATCCACCGAAAGATTATTGGCTACGCTTATGTAGAGTATTCTGTCTCCACAATGGTCTGCCACCGCTTTTGCCGCCTCAGCCATTGATTCCAAGAAATCATCCTGTTTAGGGCTTCCCCAGCTTGTTGTGCTTGCTCCTGCCGAATGGATGTAACGCTTACCGTTAGACGATGCAATACCGATAGACATGTTCTTAATTGCACCACCGAAGCCACCCATTGCGTGACCCTTGAAGTGTGAAAGGATAATCGTGAAATCATAGTTCAGATAATGCGAACCTACAATATCGCGGGTCAAGTGCCTGCCTCCTGTAACAGGCAGTTCCGTCTCACCTTCGGCATCCATAATATCAACCGGGGCTATAGCGGTAAAACCGTGGTCTTCGGCTGCCTTGCGGTGTGATTCCGTGTTGGCACGACCTCCACCGTATGCCGTGTTGCACTCGACAATTGTTCCACCTACTTTTTGTACCAAGTCCTTAATCAATGCCGGTTGCAGAAAATTATGACCTCCAGGCTCTCCTGTGGAAAGTTTTACTGCTACTTTTCCGGTCGCTTCCCGCCCCAAAGCCTCGTATATTTTCACCAAATTCTCTGAATTGATTTCCTTGAACATATAGACTTTCGGAATGTCTGTTTGTTCAACATCGGGTTTTTCTTTAGGTTTGTCCTCCGGTTTTTCCTGTGCGGAAGAACATCCCATTCCTGCATAAAGAGCCATGAATGTCATCATGCTGATAATAAGAAAACGTCTCATATTTTATTAAATTAAAAGTGAATATTTATGCCACCCATAACGGTTGCTCTCGGCATTGGATAACCGGTGTTTATTTCGTATTTCTGAGCCAGCAGGTTTTCACCACGCACCCAGACGTCAAGCCATTTGGTAGCAGAGAATTGCCCGCGCAAGTTCCATAATACAAAGTTTTCCGTAACGGGATTATCTCCCACAGAGGTATAAAGCCCATCAATATACAGGATACCGGTGGAAACATTCCAACGTCCTTTGGTGAAACTACCTCCGGCGTAAAGTTTGTGTTCAGGGGCGGCAATCACCGGGTTTTCCATGTGCAGGAAACTATAGTTGGCATCTACAGACCAATATGCGTTGATTCGATATGCGGCCATCAATTCCACGCCGGCATTATCTATCTTACCGGAGTTCTGATTGAGCATTCCGGAACCGTTAGGATTAGGAAGTGTCATAATCAGGTTCTTTCCGTCAATGTAGAAGACATTCACACCGTAGTTCAAACGACCGTTCAGAAGCGTTTGCGACAGGGCTATTTCATAGTTCCACATAGATTCCGGTTTCAAATCGGGATTCTGCGGAGGGAACATATACATCTCACGCAAAATCGGGTAACGGAAACCTTTCGAGGCAGAGGCTTTCAACTCAATGTCATGTGGCAGATGGAAAGCAAGTCCTGCCTGCGGTATCCATTCCGTACCAATCCTTGAATGATTATCCACACGAAGCCCGGCATTCAAAGTCAGCCATTTACCAATGTCTTGGCGAAAATCCACATATCCGGCAAATTCATCCTCGTGTTTGTCAACCAAATCATTACGGGTTCCCTCTCGTTCGCCTGCCACATAATCAGTCCATGCCTTGCCACCATAACGGAACCAGTCGAATCCGAATGTGATACGGTTCCCTTTGAAGAATTGTGTGCTTTGGAACAGAGACACGCCCATCATGTTGTCGCGTGAATTGAAACGGCCGTCCTGCGAGGTCTCACCGGCACTTGGAGTATAGCCGTCGTTTATCCAATGGTTTCCCCAGTTATAGAAGAAACTGGCGGATCCCGAAGTCTTCTCGTAACTGTTTGTCACGGCAAAAGAAGAGACTCCTCGTGTAATGCGCTGGTAACCGTCGACAAACGGAGCCGATACCGGACCAGGATGGGATGCGTTGAAATGTGTCACATTCACATCGGCATACATATTCCAGTTGTCGGTAATATCATAACCCAATTTGGCATATCCTCCGTATTGCTCGAATCCCATATCATCACGGTGTCCGTCCGTGCGGTTGTATGAGCCGCTGATTACTGAAGAGAACCGTCCTTTCCTTACCATATTGGTCAATTCCGTTTCAACCGTATTGTACGAACCATATCCCGCATGAAGATTGGTATGTACACCGTCCTCGTGCATTTTTCGGGTCACGATGTTTATCACACCGCCCATCGCATTAGAGCCGTATAGCACGGATGCCGGCCCCCTCAGGACTTCGACCTTATCTGCCAGTAACGACTGGTAAGCATCGGAAATCGGATGTCCGAAGATGCCCGCATACTGCGGATGTCCGTCTATCAGCACCATCATCCGTGCAGTACCTCCCGACAGCCCGCGAAGCGAGATACCACCGGCTGCACCACCGGATACGCCGTAACCCATTATACCGCGTGCGGTAGTGAAAAGTCCCGGCACATTCTCAGTCAATACAGGCAGCAGCGATGGCTGCATGGACTGTTCTATCTTCGTGCGGTTCACAACGGAAACCGTCTGAGACAGATGTCGCACGTCCGTGGCATTACGGGTTCCTGTTACCACCACTTCGTCAATCATGTACAATCGTGTACTGTCTGCCACCTCCTGCGCCCGGATGTTATTTACAATAAATAAGGTCGAACACAATAGGATTCTTCCAAAATATTGATATGTCTTTCTGTTAATCATTTCTTTAAATTATTCATAAAGTGTTGAATTAACGGCAAACATTCTTCTGCCGATTTAGAATCCCGGCAAAGAGTCTCCACCGGACACCACCCCGTACCATTACGGTTGATGATATAAGGCACTTTTTCACCGTAAGACACTTTCACCGGGCTGCCATGAAACAATTCGAGAGCCGCCTCACTGATGATGTCTGCATGAAGTTCTGATACCTGCCCGAGAATCATAAGTGCAGCCGCCCCTTTGCCTACCACCTTATCTGCAATGGCTGCACCTTTTAAAAATCCGGGGGCATTGCATAACAAACCATACAAGTCAGCAACGCCTCGCCGGTCAAAGGTGCGAATCTCTCCATTCGCAACCACCAGCGAATGATTCCCTTTGTGCAAGATGTCAACCAAATCTTCTATCATAGAGTCCCTTGTTTCAGCTGTTCCACATACCGGTCGATGCGATGCAACTGTTCCGGAATCTTAATGCTTTGGGGACAATGCGGTGTACATTGGTTGCAGCCGATGCAATGGTTAGCCTGACGCAAACGGGGTACGCTTCTATCGTAACCAATGAGGAATGCACGCCGGGCTTTGCTGTAATTTTCGTCCTGAGATGACGACACGACATTTCCCTCATTGATACATTTGTTGTAATGAGAGAAAATTGCCGGAATATTGAGACCATACGGACATGGCATACAATATTCGCAAGCCGTACAGGGTACGGTCTGAAACTCCAACATCCGTTGTGCCGTGTCCTCCAGCAATTCCAGTTCTTCTTCCGAACAAGGATCAAGCGGCGAGAAAGTACGGACATTATCCTGCAAATGTTCCATATAGGTCATGCCACTCAATACGGTCAGGACATGCTCATGAGTCCCGGCAAAGCGGAATGCCCATGATGCGATACTTTCCTGTGGGCGACGCTGTTTGAGCCGGGCGTTCAGGAAGTCGGCAAGTGAAGCCAATCTGCCACCCAGTAAAGGTTCCATGATGACTACGGGAATATTCCGTCTGCTCAATTCGTCATAGAGATATTCCGCATTTGTGTTCCAGCCGGAAGCATGTTTCCAGTCCACATAGTTCAGCTGAATCTGCACAAAATCCCACTTGGCTTTGCCCTCATCATGAAGTTGTAGCAAGTATTTGAACACATCCAGTTCACCGTGGAACGACCAGCCGAGATTACGGATTCTTCCGGCCTCACGCTCTTTCAACAGGAAATCGAGCATCCCGTTATCCAGCAGACGCTCTTTGATGGCAGCCATTGCTCCAGTCTCCTGCGAGGCTTCCGGACCGTGCAGAACAGATGTGCCCAACCCTGTGGCATGAATCAGATAGTAATCTATATATTCCACCTGCAAGGCTTTCATTGAATTGCGATACATTGTCGTAGAGCCTTCAAATGTACGGATTTGCGCATCATCCGGATGGGTTGAAAGTTTTGTTGCAACAAAGTATTTGTCACGCGGATGACGGCTGAGCGCAATGCCGGTAGCTGTCTCAGACCAACCGCGCACATAACGGGGCGATGTATCGAAATAGTTTACTCCATGTGCAATGGCATAATCTACCAGTGCGTTTACGGTTTCCTGATCCACTTCTTCACCGCTTCCGTCCGCTTTCTGGCGGAGAGGAAGGCGCATCATACCATATCCGAGCAAAGACACATGGTCGCCTGTTGTAGGTGTTGTGCGGTAAGTCATTTCACCTAATACTTTCCCATCCACACTGTTTCGTGAATTCCCATTGTCTGTGCAGGCTGCCAATCCTGTTGTCGCAATTCCGGCGGCTCCTGCTATTTTGAAGAAATCCCTACGGGATATTTCCTTACTCTTTTTCTGTTTCATTTGTTACCTCCTTTGAATTATATTGTACGATGAACTTCATGCCCTTCCACGTAAATGGCACTGAACGGACGTGCAGGACAAAGATTCTCGCATGCACCACAACCAATGCAACGTTCGCTATCGACCATCGGTATTTTCGGTGAATCAGGGTTGTTCGGGTCAGACGGAATCATCTGTATAGCTCCCGTTGGACAGTGACGGGCACAATTACCACAATCCACACCATCGGTAAGCGGAATACAATTCTCTTTCACCCACACAGCATGACCTATTTGAGTAGCAGATTTGTCCGCAGGTGTGATTTTCAGGATTGCTCCTGCCGGACACACTTCCGAGCATTTGGTACATTCCGGACGGCAATAGCCACGTTCGTAAGAAGATTCGGGCTGCATCAGTGTCATCAGGTTCTCGGAAGGACGCAATACGTTGTTCGGACAGGCAGACACGCATAACTGGCAAGCAGTACAATGGTTTGCCATATTACGAAGACTCACAGCTCCCGGAGGAACTACCGGTGTGTTACGTTTGGGCACCTTTTTGTCGAGAATGACAGCCAGTCCACCATCCACCTTTTTTTCCTGCGCTTTCAGAGCTGCCGTACCTGCGACCAAAGCGGTTGCGGTCAGAAATGTTCTGCGGGCTGTATCTACCTGTTCCGCGGAAACTGTTTTATTAGCATCTTCAGAATGTTTCTGTTTATCTGTTTTCTTGCTACGCAAACGATAATGAATTGCACCATGTGTACAAGTATCGATACAGTCCATACAAGCCACACAACGGCTGTAGTCTATCTTATGCTCCTTGCCATTGATGCACGCAGCCTTGCATTTGCGTGAACAGAGCCCGCAGGCGTTACACTTGCTTTCATCAATCGTGATGCGGAAAAGAGAAAATCGGGACAGAAAACCGAGTACCGTGCCCACCGGGCAAATGGTATTGCAATAAGTACGACCATTTTTCCAAGCTAATACTATTACAAAAACAAATGTTACTGCTGCGATAATAAATGTCGGCAGGCTGCGCAACCACACTTCCGTGTCATAGAAAGCATAACTGTCAGCCCGCTCCGCAAAATAGGCCAACAGATTGTTTCCCCATCGGTAGATAGGAGAAAATAGGTTTTGAACCATGCGTCCGTAGGAACTATAAGGAGCAAGCAGAGCTACAAATGAACCGATTCCGGCAACTATTGCGATTATAAATAATCCAAGCACACCATAACGTAGCCATTTTTTCTCGGCAGAATAAAAGAAGCGGTATTTCTTTTTCTTACGTCTCCCGCTTATCCATGATATAATATCCTGCATGATACCAAGAGGACAAATGACAGAACAATATACGCGACCGAATATCAGAGTCAATGCTACTAACAGGAGGATTACTCCCATGTTCAAAGCCAATACTGCTGGTAGGAATTGTATTTTTGCCATCCAGCCTAACCACGCATGAACTGTTCCCGTAAAATCGAGGAACAATAGCGTGATGCCCACGAAAAACACCAGGGCTAATGTGATTCTTATTTTTCTTAACATCGTATTTATTTTTTGAGTCCGTGTTTTTCAATCCAATTTTTGATACTCTTTTCGGCAGAAGGAACATTTCTTCCGGAAACAGAGGGACCTTCTATAACATTGGCTTCCTTTTCCAAGTTCTTGATTGTCTCGACTGATTCAGAAAAGCGGCTTCCCCCATGCGTTACAAACGGAATTACGGTTTTCCCCTTGAAGTCATACTCATCAAAGAAAGAATAGATTACCATCGGCATATCGTACCACCAGTTGGGATAACCGACGAATACCACGTCATAATCCTCCATGTTTTGGATATGAGAAGTAATCTTCGGACGCTCTCCTGCCTCTGCCTCTCTTTTGGCTTCGTCAATTAAAGCCTTGTGCGGAGTCGGATATTTTTTCTCGGTTTGAATGGCAAACAAGTCGCCTTTAGTTTCTTTGGCAATCAACCTTGCTACATATTCGGTGTTTCCATAAAGTTTACCATCACTGATAATGCGGCTGGCTCCCGATGAAGCATCCACCCCATCCGCTTCTGGCCACGTAAAATAGGCGACCAGTACCTTGCCTGTTGATTCTACTTCTGTAACTGATTTTTGCTCATTGACAGTTTGTTTGCTGTCTTCTTTACCCATACAGACATAAGATGTCAAAAGCATGAAAAGCAGCCAAATAGCTTCAATTAGTAATATTTGTTTCTTCATATTCTATTATGTTTTTTTCTGATGTAAAATTACTGAGGAACTATGGGTTATGGCATAAACAGATTACAGATTGAATTACCAAAATCGCTGTATTTTACATGCAGGAAAAGTGAACTCAACTGAACATTGGCCGCAATCAATTCTTATTTTCCCATTGCATTATAATTTCCGTCGACTGCACATTATAAAGTTCTAATTATGTTTATATATGTCGTAATTTACTTTACTCCGCCACCGAGAGCGTGATACAGGTTAATTACGGCCTGTATTTCATCAAAACAGTCTTTAGCGAGAGCTGTCTGTGCATCCAGCAATGATTGCTGAGCTGTAAGCACCTCCAAATATGTAGTGTTGGAGTGACGCATCAGAAGTTCGGTTTTCTTGACAGCTTCCTGCAATATCTCTATCTGATTATTGTCTCCTAAGATGCGCTGACGCGCACTCTGCCATTGAGTCAAGGCATCGTTTACCTCCTGTCCGGCGTTAAACAGAGATTGCTGAAAAAGCAATTTAGCTTCCTCCTGTCTTGCCTTTGCAATTTTCAAGTTGGCGATATTCGCTCCTTTGTTGAAAAGTGGCTGGACAAGTGAGCCTATCGCATTCATCAGCCAGTTCCCGGGGTTTGTCACGACGTTCCCGCCGTTATTAGTCCAACCAAGAGTACCGGACAATGTTATTGACGGATAAAAAGCTGCGCGAGCGACATTCGTGGCATAAAAAGCCTGCGCCAACTCAAATTCGGCTTGCTGCACATCGGGGCGGTTGGAAAGCAAGTGAACAGGAATGCCGACTGCCAGACTATCAGTGAATCGCTGATTATCCAATGTCCCTCTTGGAATAGTCTGCGAAGACTGACCAAGAATTGCCGACAATTCATTTTCGGTTTCAGTGATTGAACGCTGTAAAGACACTGCGTTATTTTCCAAGGCAATCAAATTGGCTTGCGCCTGAAGCACAGCAGTTTCATTGGATTTGCCGTTTCGTTTCAATGCACCAAGTACCCGGACAGTGTTACGCCAGTTTTCCTGCGTCTGTAAATTGATTTTAAACTGTTCGTCAAGCATTAACAGCGTATAATAACAGTCTGCAATGGTTGCTATCAATCTCGTTTGGACTGCCTGACGATAAGATTTCGCTCCCTCATACGAGGCTAAAGCTCCGCGTTTGGCGGCAGTAAGTTTGCCAAAGAGGTCCAGTTCCCAGCTTGCAGTGGCTGCTATATGGTATGGTTTTGTACTGTTGTCATCATAACGGTTGATTGCGCCTTCGGCTCCGAGTGAGACAGCGGGCAAGTATGACAATCTGGCGTTGAATAAGACAGCCTCCGCCTCAGCAGTGCGTAGACGGGCTACTTCTAAATCCGTATTGCACTCCAATCCTTTCGTGATAAGCCGTTGCAGACATGTATCAGTAAAGAGTTCCTGCCAGGGCAGTGATGCCAGCGTAACGGTATCTGCTACTGTCGTATCACGGAATAATGATTCCGTTTCTATCTGAGGTCGAGAATACGGTTTATACACACTGCATGAAGTCAGTATGGACGACGTAATGAATAAACATAAGACTAATCTGTTCATGATTTCAATTTCTCTTGCAATGTTTGAAATATGATATAAAATACAGGAACTACGAAGATCAGAGCGATAGCTCCGACAAGCATGCCTCCGATTACTCCCGTTCCGAGTACGCTTGTTCCGTTGGCTCCTACGCCGCTGGCGAACATGAGAGGAAGCAAACCGACCACGATGGTCAGTACGGTCATCAATATAGGGCGAAAACGCACTATAGCGGCCTCGTATGCAGCTTCAACAATACCCATTCCGTGACGCCTACGTTCGGCTGCATACTCGGTGATTAGGATTGCGGTTTTTGCCAACAATCCGATAAGCATTATCACACCGGTCTGAAGATATATATTGTTCTCCATACCAAACATCCGGGCAAAGAGGAAACTGCCCATAAGCCCGAACGGGACTGAAAGCAAAACTGTAAACGGTATAAGGAAGCTCTCGTAAAGGGATGCGAGAATGAAATAGATCAGCACAATGCAAAGCAAGTAAATGAACACGGCACCCGAGCCACCACCTTGTGCTTCTTCACGGGAAATGCCGCCATACTCGTAGCTGTAACCTACGGGCAGATTTTCGGAAGCAGCGTCTGCTATAGCCTCCATAATCTGAGTGTTGGAATATCCTTCCTTCAGACTTATATTGACCTGTATCGAGTTATATAGATTGAAACGGGAGAGCATATCGGGTCCGTTGACTGATTTTATACTCACAAACTGGCTCAGTGGTGCCATCTTATCGCCGCTGCGCACGAATATGTTTGCCAAGGACTTCTCATCAAGGCGGTATTCGGGATCGGCTTGCATCATCACACGGTAGATTTTTCCGAAACTGTTATAATCGGAAGAATAGTTGCCGCCATAATATGTGCCGAGCACCGACATGACGTCATCAGGCGACACACCAGCCCGAATACATTTGGCAGCATCGACATCCAATGAGTATTGCGGGAAGTCAAGAGCGAAAGAACAATAGGCTGTGGCGACCGCAGGATTTTTGCGCAACTCGGCAATGAAATTCTGTGCAATGTCATTAAATTTTTCAATATCGCCGCCTGTACGGTCCTGTATATGCATCTCAACGGCATTACCTCGTCCATATCCGGGAATCATTCCTTCCTGAAGAACAAAAATGTCAGCTTCGGCGATATGGGCAAATTCGGCATTAAGACGCGCGATTACAGCGTCAATATGGTGCTCGCTTCCTTTGCGCTCGCTCCAGTCTTTAAGTCGGATATAGAATGTTCCATAACAAGTTCCTTCTCCGGCCATTGTTCCATTACCATCGATACGGGCTATCACATCTACTTCCGGTTGCTGTTTTACAATAGCTTCAATCTCGTCCATAGTCTTGGCCGTGGTTTGAAGCGAACTGCCGGGTGTAGTACCCACGCTAATGAAAATAAGTCCCTTATCCTCTTGTGGAACAAGACCGGTGCGCGTGGTCGCAAGGAAATATCCGAGCAGAATTACTGCAATTCCGAGGGAACTCCATGAAATCCAGCGGTGCTTGATGAAGAATGTCAGCGCTTTTTTATATTTGGCAAGCAAAATATTGAACGAAACATTATATGCGGAGCGAATCCTTCCGTTGAAACTCTTGGCACGTCCGGAGCCGGAGGCAGGACGCAACAGCATTGCGCAGAGAGCCGGCACAAGCGTCAGGGCTGTAACGCACGACAGCCCGACGGCGGCTGCCATTGTCAGTCCGAACTGTGTATAAAATATTCCCGATGTGCCACCCATGAACATCACAGGCACAAAAACCGCCATAAACACAATCGTGCATGTGAAAACGGCCATCGTAACATCCTGCATCGCCTTTTGTGTGGCTTCAACAGCAGATTTCGCTCCATTCTCAAATTTGGTCTGTACTGCCTCAACCACGATAATGGAATCATCAACCACCGTTCCTATCGCCAGTACGAGAGCAAACAGCGTAAGGATATTGATACTGAAATCTGCAATCTGAATAATGGTGAATGTCCCTACAACAGAGATGATAATCGCTATTGACGGTATCAGGGTGCTTCGGAAATCCTGCAAAAAGAAATACACCACGAGAATCACAAGCAAAATGGCTATGACAAGCGTCTCTATCACACTGTATATTGAAGCGTAAAGGAATTCGTTTGTATTCAAAAATACAATTATGTCCATTCCTTCGGGCATGGTCTTACGCACTTCGTCGTACAGTTTCATGATCTTCTCATTTACCTCGGTGGTATTGACACCCGCCATAGGGTTGATTACGAAATTGACACCGGGATTGCCGTCCACAAATGTCTCGTATGCGTAGGACAAGGAGCCAAGTTCCACTTCGGCAACATTGCCGAGGGTCAGTACATTCCCGCCATTGTCTGAACGGATTACAATATTCCGGAAATCCTCAATGTCTTTCAGTCGCCCTTTGTATTTCATCACATATTGATATGTGTTTTTGGAGCGTTCTCCTATAAGACCAGCGGGCGCAACCATATTCTGATTCTCCAAAGCCTTGGATATGTCGGATGGTGTAAGTCCGTAGCGTGACATGACATCAGGTTTCAGCCAGATGCGCAAGCTGTATGTCTCACTGTTCATCTGAACATTGCTGACACCCTCTATACGCTTGATTTGCGGAAACAGATTTATGTCAAGCCAGTTAGCAATGAATTTTTCGTCATACCGCCCGTCGGAAGTGACGGAGACTATCTGCATATTCGTGTTCTGACGTTTCTCCGTGGTCACCCCGACCCTCGTCACTTCCGCAGGAAGCAAACCTGTGGCTTTTGACACTCGGTTCTGCACGTTGACTGTCGCAACGTCCGGATCGGTGCCTTGCTTGAAATAGACTGAAATCGTTGCCGTACCGTTGTTATTGGCGGTGGATGTCATATAAATCATATCCTCGACACCATTGATGCTCTCTTCAAGAGGGGTCAGTACGCTCTGCATCACGGCTTCGGCATCAGCACCGGTATATTCAGCACTTACCCGTACTGTAGGAGGAGCAATGTCCGGATACTGGTCAACGGGAAGAGTGAACAAGGATATCGTTCCGACAATCAATATAATCATCGAAATGGATATGGCCATCACAGGCCGCTTGATAAATATATTTCTTCTCATAGCGTCAGCCCTCAACTTTTATTTCCTGACCGTCACGCACAAGCCCCACACCGTCAGATATGATTTTATCTCCTGTTTTCAATCCGCCGATTACTATGTATTCTGTTCCATTGTTGTCCGGCGCAACCGTAATAAATGTCTGGACTGCTTTTCCTTCGACAACTTTATAAACTATATACCGGTCTTGAATCTTGACAGTCGCAGACTGTGGAATCACGACAGCATCGGAATATGAGGATTTAATGAGCAAATTGCCTGTTATTCCGCTGTGAAGCAAACGGTCAGGATTAGGAAAACGAGCGCGAAGTGCAGAAGAACCGGTATTGCGATCGACTATGCCACTGACACTTTCCACTTTTCCCTCATGCCCGTAAGTCGAGCCGTCATTAAGAAGAAGTGCCACCTTCGGAAAATCTTTCAGGAAATTCTCTGTTGAACCGAATCGTTGTATTAGGGTAAGAAATGCGTTCTCGTCTATTGAGAAATACGCATCCATTTCGGAATTGTCAGATACGGTGGTCAGTGGCTCCGCAATGTCTGGACTGACCAATGCGCCCTGCTTGTATGGCAGCATACCGATAACTCCGTCGCATGGACTTCTAACCTCCGTATAGGCAAGATTTGCACGGGCGGTTGTAACCACGGCTTCCGCTTGCGCAACGGTGGCCTCAGCACTTGAACACGCATTTTGTGATTGCTGAAGCTCAAAATCGGAAATAACATTTTCTTTCCTCAATTCCTGATTACCGCTATAATTTAACCGCGCGGTTGCCAATGCAGCCTGTGCCGATTTCAAGGCAGCATTCGCATTGAGCAGTGCAGCCCTGTAGGGAGTCTGGTCTATGACAAACAACAGTTGTCCGGCTCTTACCTGTTGTCCTTCGATGACAGCAAGGCGCGTTATCGTACCCGATACTTGGGGACGGATTTCAACATCCTGTTTTCCTCTGATTGTGGTTGGATACCGACTGTCAAAATCAATATCTGACAGTTCTATTTCCATGACTTTCCATTCGCGCGATGACCGTTGTGAATTGTCGGTCTTCCCGCATGAACTCATAATGAGCAGCATTGCCATAATGGGCAGTGTGATGAATTTTAATCGTTGTGGCATAATATTATTTGTGTATTTTAAGTGAACTTATGTGACGGACTGTTTTGATATCGCTGGGATTGAGTATAAGACTATCCCCACGGTCAAGTGAGGCAATAGCTTTCATATCGTTGTCTGTTAATATGAAGTCAAAAATGTCAAGGTTCTCCGCCATGCGTTCTTTACGAACTGTCTTTGGAATCACAACGATATTGCGCTGGTTGAGCCATCGGAGTATAACCTGCCCGACAGACTTGCCGTGGCACTTTGCTATGGATTTCAAGATCGGATTATTGAAGATGTCGCCCAGACCTTCCGAGAATGGTGCCCATGCTTCGTGCTGGATGCCTTCGCAGCTCAGGAATGCATTTGATATTGTCTGCTGTTGAAATGGATTGGTTTCTATCTGGTTTAACACGGGCCTTATTTCGTTGTGAAGCATGAGATCAGCGAGCTGCACGTCGCTGAAACTCGTCACGCCGATTGCGCGGATTCGCCCCTCACGATACAGACGCTCGACAGCCCTCCATGCCGCATAATAGTTGCCGAATGGTTTGTGAAGCAGATACAGGTCGAGGTAATCAAGACCGAGCAACTTCATTGAACGGTCAAACGCCCGCAGTGCTTCATCATACTCGTAATCTTGTACCCATAATTTTGTTGTAATAAAGAAATTCTCGCGCTTTACACAGCAGTGACGCAGTGCATCTCCCACGGCTCTTTCATTCTTGTATGCTGCCGCCGTGTCTATCATGCGGTAACCAGTCTCGATAGCATCAAGCACTATCTGTTCTGTATCACATTCAGGAATCTGGAAAACTCCAAAACCGATTGCAGGCATCATCACGCCATTATTTAATCGTACTTCTTTCATAATATTTTCATTTTTAATTTCTGTTGCAAAATTACTGAGGATTAACTGCGTTCCCGTTATTCTATTCTTGGTGGAATTTTCACTATTCGTGGTTTTTTATTACTTTTGCACCCCAAAAGCATAATATTGTATATGAAGAATGTCGCTACGCATCCGTTATATTTCTACGATTCGTTTGCCGGATTTGATTTTTCGGCACATATTAGTCATGTAATTCATATCTTATGTATGAAAGGAAGTGCCAGTTTCACAATGAATCACATGCGCTATAATGTAGCATGTGGTGACTATGTAATATTTACACGAGGAGCGTTTGTTACGGCAATATCACAGTCGGATGATTGCCGTTTGGTTGTGATGTCATTTCCAGCCGAGTTTAGTGCAAGAATATATATTAAAAGCAAATATGGCATTATAGGCCATCTGTCCTTGATGAAAAATCCGGTAATGCTGTTGAGTGAAACGGATTATGAGCATTGCCTTGAAAGCATGAATCTTCTAAAGAAACGAGCTTCTGATACGATAAACCACCTATTCCGCGATGAAATGCTTGAATCATTGTTAAAAGCGCATATACTTGACCTTTATGATATTCATGCTCGTGGAAGCGTATCTATATCTATTATGTCACGGCCGGCAAAACTGATGCAGGAATTTATCGGATTACTAATTGACGGTGATTTCATAAAGGACAGGAGACTTGAATATTATGCCAACCGTCTGTGTATAACGCCACACTATCTGTCGGAAATCAGTAAAAACATAAGTGGACTTCCAGCAACCTATTGGATTGACCGATTTGTAATGGAACAGCTCTCACGCCTGCTGATGGATGTAAATTTGCCGCTTGATAATATAGCTTACCGTCTCAACTTCTCATCCGTATCATATTTGACCCGTTATGTAAAGAAAGGTTTCGGAGTTACCCCATCTCAATTCCGGAACAACTTCAAACACAAGTGATTTGGTATTTGATTATTCCAAAATATTACACAATTTGGGTAAAAACGAATGTGTCTTTATGCATAACGGTCCGATTATAACCGTATTCGATAGAAAGCGGAGCCAAACGCAACAATATCATTAGCCGACTGGAACATCTGTTAGAGGATTATTATACTTCGGGGGAACAGTCTTCCAAAGGATTGCCAACAGTCAGGTTTTGAGCGGAAATGCGATAATACTATCGTGAAATCATAGTCAAGCCAATTCTTGCCGATATATGCGAGATTAAGATGCTTGCCGTCTGTAACCGGTAAAGCGGTTTCGCCATCATTCCATCATTGTCCATTATGTCTATCGGTGCGATAGTGGTAAAATCGTGTTCCTCCGCTGTTTTCATATGGTCGGAAGAGTGGCGTCTCGAACTCTGGTAAGCTGTGTTACATTCTACAAGTGTGGCATTCAACCCTTGCACGAGCGGAGCAATCAACGCCGGCGCGAGGTGTTGGGATTGCCGCTTTCACCGAAAGAAAGTTTCACGCACACTTTTCCTATAGCCCGACGGTCAAGCGCGTCATAGATCTTCAGGATGTTTTCGGGGTTTATATCCTTGATGAAATAGACCGTGGCAACTGAATCCGATGTAGTGGGAGCTACCTGCTGGGCCTTTGTTTGTCCGGAGGATATAAGCGTTATGATTGCAGCAAGAATATATGTGAACTTTTTCATCTTTATCAACTTGATATGAGTTAATTATTCTGAGGGTATTGAATAGATGCGTTTTACCTCATCCACCCTGTCATAATCGAATATCAGGGCTTTTCGGCTGTCAAGTCCTGTGATAAGCGACATTTCATTTTCTGACAGACTAAAATCGAAAATGTCATGGTTTTCGACAATGCGTTCATGTCTAACTGATTTTGGGATGACGATTACGCCTCTCTGTATGTTCCAGCGGAGTATAACCTGAACGACTGTTTTTCTGTGTGAACGGGCGATATCGCTCAATAAAGGGTGCTTGAATATTCCGTTTCTGCCTTCTGCAAACGGTGTCCATGCCTCCAGTTATATGCTGGTTTCTCTGCATAGTTTAAGCATTCCTGACTGTTGGGTAAACGGATGACATTCCACCTGATTTACCATAGGAGCGATATCCGATGAAAGGCAGAGGTCGGTAAGATGTGCCTCGGAAAAGTTGCATACACCGATACTTCGGACTCGTCCATCACGATAAAGCTGTTCCATAGCCCGCCATGACCCTGCGACATCTCCGTAGGGCATGTGGATAAGGTATAAGTCCAGATAATCCTGTCCAAGTCGTTTCAGAGAATTGTCAAAAGCCCTCATTGTCCGGTCATATCCCATCTGGCTTGTCCAGACCTTGGTTGTCAGGAAAATCTCACTTCTGTCAGTGTCGGATTCGTTTATAGCTTCTCCGACAGCTGTTTCATTATCATACACGGAAGCGGTATCTATCAGTCGGTATCCGGTTTGTAGGGCACATCCGACGGCATCACGGCATTGTGCGGCATCAGAAATCTGGAAAACTCCAAATCCCTCTATCGGCATCAATACTCCGTTATTCAGTCTTTTCTGAGTAATCATGATTACTTTGTTTCTTTGGGAGTTGTCATCTTAATTGTCCATATTCTTCATCAGTCACTGCACGCAATTGCACGGCATGGCCGTCAAAAGAATGTTCAGTGACGGTAATACAGATCAACGGCTTTTCAAATGTGGCACCGTTCCAATGGCGTACATTCGCCGGGGTAACTATCACGTCACCTTTCTTTATAGTACGCTTTTCTTTGCCATCTTCCTGATAGAAGTCTTCGCCTTCAAGTACGAGCAATGTCTGTTCGGCATTGGGATGGTAATGCCAGAAGTTTCGGCTTTCCGGTGAAAATCGGAAATGGGTTATCATGGTGTTGCCGCTTTCCTTCAACAAGGACAATTGGACTTCTCCGGTGTTATATTCGGCAGATGCTATGTTTTCAGCCGGGAAAATAAGAGACTGGTTATCGCCATCGTCTTGAGCGAATGAATTAGTGTGCATAGCAATCGCAATTATCGTAGTACAGATCAACAGCTTCGTTTTCATGCCATCAACTGCTTATAAAAATATTTTCTTAGTCTGAGAAAGGTTCCCCTTTGCATATCTGACGATGTAAACACCTTTGGACAGATTGCGATTGTCCGTAATTCTTTGTCCTGAAAGGTTATACACCGCCATATACTCATCGGAGAAAAGATCATCGGTCACGGCTTCTATACCCGAAAGGCTATCGTAACCGATTGCATTCAGCCAGTCGGAAATCAAAGTCCGTGCATTTGATGTCTGAGAGGATCTTATCCATAAGCTCGGCGAAAGAAATTTTCCGTTCGGTATCAGGCGTTTCGCATCACTTTCCACTCCGCTTATGCCGCTGCTTGCACTCGACACGATAAGACCTATGTTCTTGCCTGCCATTTTGCTGCCGTTCTGGAAAAGGAAAGTCTGCATAGGTGCAGCCATATTGCTCCACCATAGGGGCGCACCTATTATTATAGTGTCATACTCGTCAATGTTTACATAGACCGGGGCGATTGCAGGATAAGAGGCAGGATCATCTAGGTTGTTGCGGATTGCCGAAATCTGTGCACTGCCGATGGCATAGTTGTTGGCGGCATAGTCCAGACCTTTTTCAACCGGTTCCATCTCAACCACATCCGCATCAATCTGGCGTTTTAGTTCTGTCACTATGCGCTCTACATTGTTGGTATAGCTGTAATAGACGATGAGGGTCTTTGCATTAACCGCGAGAACAGAGAATATGGCGGCAAATGTAAAAATTAACTTTTTCATATCTTTATAAGGGTTATTTCGGCTCACCTGCAAAGTTCCGTGTTTAAGTTATCCAAAGATCTTATAGATTCAAAGAAGGAAGAAGGTATAGTCGCTTACACCTCGTAGTTGGGATCTAAAGGTTTTGATCTTTGAGTTTAGAGATTCAGCGCCTGCGTTGGTGGAGTGATTGATGAAGTAGTTCAGAACTTCATCCTCCCTGGACTTGATGGCATCTCTTGCAGACTTTATTTCACGTAGCGAACATCTTGTTGCCGTTTCATACCAGTCATGCAACTTGACTCTCGCAGCCTCCTTGTCCAGAGTTTTGCTACGGAAGATTGAGCGCAGGCCGTTCACAATATCGTATGCCTCCTTGAGTTTGGGTTCTTCTTGAAAGAGTATCTTCATTCGTTCCGCAGTCTTGTCAGACCATTTCTCACGGCTCTGCGTCAACGCACGTTTTGTTCGAGTGAGCAGTTCCAGTTTGGTATCCCCATTTGAGTATGTCGGAGCTTTGAACCGTTCGTTCTTGCGTTTCGGAGGACGTCCACGCATTATAGCTCCCGGCTTTCTGGGATGCTTCTTCCTATATCGTCTGCGGCTTTGTGCACGACGCTTTTGTGTCTGCCTGTGCTCGCGTTCCTGCCTGCGTAGTTCAACCTGAGCATCCCGCTTGAGATGAAGCCTGACTTCCTCAATGGCATCGTGGCAACGTTTTAGAACGTGGAAGCAGTCAAGCACAATGGTTGCATTCGGGAAAACCGTAGAGACGATTGCACGCATGCTGCTGGATAGGTCCATTGTCACCTCCTTGACTGCCAGCCTGGCTTCTTCGGGTATCTTCATCAGGACTTCGATAACGTCTTCCGCTTTTGTGCCTCGCACTATGGATATGACAGAGCCCTGTTTGCAGTGCCCGGCCTTGTTGGAGAGGATTGTGACGAGGTCCTCTTGAAGCATAGTCTCATCAATGCTCAGGTTCTCGCCCAGATTGTCTTCAATCAGCATCCAATTGGATGCGTGATCTCGCTGCTCCCATTCGGCGTAATCGCTCAGATGATGTTTGTATGACCGTTCGAGTTCATCTCCGTCAATCATGAAATAACGCCCTAACAATCGGGCGGTAACTGGCGTCGAGTCCATCAGCTCCTTTTAAAAAAACCGCGAACTCTTCGGAGTAGCGGGTCCCTTCTGCCGTTGTCGGATAGAGATTCAGGATGACGTTCTTGCCGTTCTCGTCAAGATACCTGCGACGCCGTACGTGTAGAATCAGGTTCCTGTTACGCACCGGAAAGTCCTTGATGACTGTCGGCTCAGTGAAGCCATTCGGCTTGAGAAGCAAATGCTCGTTGGTGCGGTTGTCTTTCTCGTCAAGATATATGTGCAGTGTGGACTTGTAGATGCAGTCCTTCTTCTCTACAGGTTCTTCATTCGCTTTCACAAAATCGAACCAGTCAAGGATGCCATTGGGCAGGATGAAGCTCGCAAGGAACTCAAACTTTGCAGATGTGTTGTCTTCCATACTTCAAAGGTAAGGTCTTTTGATACACAAACCTACCTTCAAGTATATGTTTATGTCACATTATGCCACGGAAGTTTGCAAGTGTCCCACTTTTTGTCGTTCCAGTCAAGGTCTGCATCCGTATAGGCTTTTGACGGAACGATTTCAAAAAGTTCGCCATTTGAAACGGCAGCCAATTTTTTCGCGACTTGTTCTGTTGTTCCTGTTGCAGAGAAATATGCAATCACTATCCGCTTGTTATTTTCTTGTGCCATAATAGTTTGAAAACTAATTAATAATAGTGCGAGAATGATAGATAATTTTGGTTTCATTGTTTTGGTTTTTATTGTGCATTATCGAAAGTGAACTCTATCCGACTTTCCATAGTATCAAATACATCTAAATCAGAAGTAACCCTACCGATAGGAATAACTCTCATTCCAAGATGTCCCATGTCAGGATCATCAGACTTCGCATAAAATATAGCAATGGTATTATTAGCAGGACAATACGTAATGTCCCCATTTACAAATGTTAGTTGTCCTTCTTCTGTATTTGTCGGTCGTTTAGGCATAGAACCATAATACTCTCTGTTTCCATATCGCCCCAATGTGCTTTTCAACGGAAACATTTCACGTATTTCATTTGCAAGAGGAGTGTCGAGCCATTCTCCTGTAAACACTTGCTCTCCGGCAGTAATACGAATTGCATTTGCTTGTGGTTTATCAGGTTCAATACCAATTTCTTTAAGCCAATTTTCAACACGGGATTCCGAAGAAGGCACTTCCGAAGCCAATATTGCCAAGCCGTTTAGGACAGATGCTCCAGATGCCGCGTTTTTTACAGCATCGTAACTTCTTCCAGCCCCATAGCCATCGTGCGTACAAAATGGAACAACTTTTTTCCCATTAAAACATACTCCTTAAGGAATGAGAGAATAGCCTGTGGAACAGTAATAGCCCAAACTGGATAGCCAATAAATACCGTTTCATATTGATCCATGTTTTCGATATGCTTCTTTAATGCAGGAAGAGTTCCATCTGCCTGTTCTTTATGGTTCAAATCACGAACATCATCGAAATCAACAGGATAGGGGTTGGAAGTTTCTATCAGATGAATATCACCGCCTACGGCATTTTGTATGTAATTGGCGACCATCTCGGTTGTTCCGCTACGCTTACCATTACTTATGATGATACTTGCACCGGTGGAAGCGTCCACATCAGCAGGGTAATTGGTATTTCCCCAACGGCTGAAATAGGCTATCAATATTTTTCCGTTACCGGAATTCATATTTCCGTCATCGTTGTTATTGCCATTATTATTGTCACTGCCGGAATCATCCGGATTCTCAATTTGTGGGTTATCATCAATATCACCGCATCCTGCAAAGGTCATCAGAGGAGCAAGCAACATGATGAATATCAAAATCTTTTTCATAAGGACTATTTTATCAAATTTATATTTTTAAGCCATTCAGCAAGCATTGAATGACAATTTGAAGTCTGGGAAGAACGAATCCACAAACTCGGACTCAAAAATTTACCATCAGGAATCAGTCTTTTGGCGTCCGCTTCCACGCCACTGATGCCACTGCTTGCGCTGGACACTATCAGACCGATATTCTTACCGTTCATTTCAGTTCCATGATGAAACAGGAAAGTCTGCAACGGTGCTGCCATCTGACTCCACCAAAGCGGAGCTGCAACGATAATAGTCTCATATTGCTCCAGATTCACATCAACAGGGTCGATTGCAGGATAAGACGATGCACTGTTAGGATTGTTCTTTATTGCGTTAAGCAGTGCTGTTCCCAATGCGTAGTTGTTTGCTGCATAATCAAGTCCTTTTTCCGCCGGCTCCACACGCACTACATCCGCATCAATCTGTGTACGCAGGTCATTCACAATGCTATGCACGTTGTTTGTAAAACTGTAATAGACGATGATTGTCTTTCCCGTTGTCGGGTTCGGGTCAGGATTTTCCGGATCGTCCGGGTCAGGATTCTCAGGGTCGTCCGGGTCGGGATTTTCAGGATCATCGGGATTCGGATTGTCCGGATTATCCGGAGTTTCAATAGTCGGGTCATCAATCGGATCGTCATCAGGAGAACAAGCAGTAAATCCGACTGTGATGAACATAGCTAAAAATAGATACAAAAACTTTTTCATACTATAACATTTTTACTGATTTATAATGCGTTATTATTTGATAATTCCAATTTCTTTCAACCACTGACCAATCTCACCATGAGCATTTCCCGCACGACTTCCGTACACAGCCAAACTTTTTAGTATTGTAACATCGCTACATACGGAACGAATATCGTTTACGCTTTGAGCCGTACCACTTCCTCCATGTGTACAAAATGGAGCTATGTATTTTCCTGTCAAATCATATCCTGCAAGGAAACTTTTCACAGGAGGAGCCAAATGACTACCCCAAATCGGTGTTCCGACAATCAATGTGTCGTATTCCTCCATATTCTCAATTTTTGTTTTCAGTTCTGGACGATAATCACTTTCCAATTGTTCGGGAACTATTTGGGTAACTTGTTCATAGGTATCAGGATAAGGAATTACCGTCTCTATTTCCACAATATCTCCTCCAATCAAATCGTGAATATGTTTCGCAACTGTACGCGTATTTCCTCCCCATGAAAAATACACTATAAGGGTCTTACCGGCATTCTCGGTAACCGTTTCTTCCGAATCCAATTCGGGAAGATCGTCTTTTTTACTACACGCTGTTACAGTTGTTGCGACGCATAATAGTATGGCTAAAAATAACAGGAAATTCTTCTTATTCATATCTGCTCTTATTATATTGTTTTACATTGCAAAAGTAGTTAGACTTGGATGGATAGGCTTTGTTTATCGGCTCAATTTAGTTTGCTATAAAGTTCATTTGAAGCCTTTCCCATTTGATTTCACTTTCCTCTTCTTTTCGTAATAAATCAAGCATACTCATTCCGCATGTGCCGCTGAAATCAAACAGGGTCGGAACATATCGTTTGTCCATATCCAGCAGTGTGCAGGAAATCTCTATCATTTTCAATCGAAGCACCTCTTCCGAGAGTTCCCGCCCACTCCGCAGATAAGGGAGTAGCGAGTGGAAGAAACTTTCTATTTCCGGTCTGTGCGGCAACAAATGCAGAGCCGATAGAGCCTCTACGGATATTTCCCTATCAGAAGAATCAAGCGTGTGGTAGAATTCGCAGAGAAACTGCCTTGTGAGCGAGAAAAACGCCATTCGGCAAGAACCGTTTATATCAGGTTCAGCATAAAGATGTGAATAACTGTCTCGTCCGATGAATGCGCATTCGCCCCGCCCTACGGTTAGTGTTTCTCCACATTGGTTTTGCAGGTGAAGCTGTCCGCTATACAGATAGACCAGCGAGTGAGCAGAGAAAAAATGACAGGCATGTGAGGCTGTACGTAACAATTCAAAGGAATATATGTTGTGTTCTATATTCATTTCAGCATTTCATTTTTTAATAATCTGACACGTTTAATCGTTTGTAATCAATTGTGATGCAAAGTTAAAAAGCAAGCCTCGCAATGTATTTGTTGCGAGGCTCAAATGAGTTTGTTGAAAAGTTCAATATACCAAGATTATACTTTGTTTATGTAAGGTCACTTGAATTTGAAGATTCTCAAATGCCCCAAAACTTCATCGAGGATTCAACCATTGTCCATACGTCAGCATTCTCCAAATCCATTCTAAAGGTCCAAAGCGAAATATTTTCAGCCAGCATAAACTGAATAAGACTTGCAAAACAAAGACAAAAAAAGCGATTATTTCCGTTTCAAATAGCCCTAATGATGCACCCAATCCGCAACCGATTCCATAGAACAGAAACATACCGATAATTGACTGCCCTATATAATTTGTCAGAGCCATTCTACCTGGTGCTGCAAGTAATTTCCACAACCGCCACTCTTTTGTTTTGAGAAATAACAGACATACTCCTGCAATGTATATAATTCCCATAGGATAGACACTGATGGTATAAATAATGGTATGTACAGCCTTACCATAAGGATATCCGGTTGTACCACTCCAAGCATAGAGGGCGGAAAGAGGCAACATGACAGGAACACCATAGATTACAATTTTCTTCAACCATGAGGCACGGCTTTCCAAATCTTTATATAACTTGTTCCTGCCGATATAAAAGCCAAGCAGAAAGAGACCTAATACCTTAAAATAACGGTTTCCATCTATAAACTCCTGTAAACGCTCCCATGCCCCTTGTATAAGAAATTGGAACACTTGAGGATAGTTATCTGCATCCCGCAGCCAGTAACCAAAATTCTCTTCCGTAATGCCATAGCGATTGCAATAAAACCATTGTTTTTGTACCGCAAGGGCAGAAAATTGAATATCATATACTTGTGCTACGGTATCTACTGCTATGGGGAGAAGTAAAAAAATCATGGCAGCCATCAGTAACCCTTTGTTGGAAACATTACGGAATAACGGCAATAACATTCCAAGCAAAGCATATAGCAATAAAATATCTCCACTCCACAATAACATAAGATGCAGAAAACCAATACAAGCGAGTATTGCCATACGGCGATAGAATATCCACAATCCGTTCGTACCCTTCTTTATGGCATTTGACAGAATAATGGAAAATCCGATACCAAACAGAATGGAAAACAGTGTGTAAAATTTACCATCGATGAAGATGTATTGTAGGAAATGTACGATGCGGTCGATTCCTGCAGAAGGCATGGCAGCGATGTTATCCGGCGACTGAAATGTGTACAGGGAGAACTCCGGGTAGTTTGCCAGACAGATACCCAACAGGGCAAACCCTCTCAAAGCATCTAAAATAATATGCCTTCCTGAGGGATTTGTCGGTTCAGTGTGGCGTTTTATCTTTTTCATTTGTTCTATTCGTTTAATAAGGAATCAAAGAAGTTCAGAAAGCAGCAATTTTATTCTCTCCAAGGCATCTTCCAATATTTTTCGTGGGGCAGCCATGTTCAAGCGAATGAAGCCTTCACCACCGGGACCGTACATCGTTCCGGAGTTCACCATCAGTTTCTGTTCCTCCAGCAGACGTGAGGCGATTTGGTCGGAAGAAAGCCCTGTCCTGCTGCAATCTATCCATGCCAGATAGGTACCTTCGAGCGGAACGACCGGACATTGCGGCAGGTATTTCCCGAAAAAGTCGCGAACAAACAAATAGTTATTCCACAGATAGGACAGTAACGCGTTCAGCCATTCTTCGCCCTCATCAGAGTAGGCGGCTATCGTAGCGACTACTCCGAAAGGATTCACGTCGCAGACCTCGTTGATGTTGATGGCGCGATTGATGCGGTTGCGGACCGACTCATCGGCAGCGATGATATTGGCTATTTGCAGTCCGGCTATGTTGAACGCCTTGCTGGGCGAAACACACGTGACGGAATTTTGCAGAAAACGTTCGGACAGGGATGCGAAAGGAAGGTAGTTGTGTCCGTCGTACACTAACTCGCAGTGGATTTCATCGGACACGATAAAAACACCGTTGCGCAAGCATATATCACCGAGACGCTTCAGTTCCTCCCGTGTCCACACCCGTCCCGATGGGTTGTGCGGATTGCAGAGCAGCAGGAGTTTGGCCTTCGGTTCGGCAGCTTTCCGTTCCAAATCATCAAAATCGATTGTATAACGTCCATTCTGATACAGAAGATCGTTTGCCGACAGAATGCAACCGTTGTTCCGTATGGAGGAATAAAAGCAATTGTAAGCCGGAGTCTGTACAATCACCTTATCGCCCGGCTCGGTGAGTGCCTTGATGACGGCAGAGACAGCCGGGACGACCCCGCTTGTATAAATCATCCATTCCTTATTTATCTGCCAGCCGTGCCTGCGGTCAAACCAGCGGATTATTGCTTCGTAGTAGGCATCGGGAACTTTCGTATATCCGAAGATGCCATGCTCCGCACGTTTTCTTACGGCTTCGATGATGCATGGCGTCGTACAGAAATCCATGTCAGCCACCCATAAGGGTAATATATCCTCCTCTTCGGGAGTATCCCATTTGTAAGAGTTCGTTCCGCGACGCGGAACAAGGGTATCAAAATCGTATTTCATTTTATCATAATGCTTTTTTAATTCGTAATCTGTAAATCCACCGGTTTCTCCACAACCGGGAAAGGAATATCACTCCCCGGAAACAAAGTTCAACGCACATAGCTATCCATACGCCACGCAGTCCCATGACGGGGGCAAGCAGTGCCGCTAAAGTAAGCCGCACTCCCCAGATGCTTCCGAAGTTCATCAGGCTGGGGACGAACGTGTCTCCTACGCCAACGAACACGCCATAGGTAACGATAGAGGCGGCAAACATCGGTTCGGCAAAGGCTTCTATCCTCAAAATCTCCGTCCCCATCAAACGGATTTCATCATCAGGGGTCATCACACCGATGATTTGCGGAGCCACAACATACATCACCGCTCCCATGATTCCCATGACCAGCATCCCCGACCAGACTGAGATGTTGGCGAAACGCTTGAGAAGCCGGATGCGGTTTGCCCCAAGACTTTGCCCGGCCAATGTAGTGGCGGCTTCAGAGATACCATAACCGGGCATATAACAAAGACTTTCGGCGATAATAGCAAACGAGTTAGCGGCAATGGCGGCAATGCCGAGAGGGGCTACGATGGCTGTCGTCATAATCTGCGCCCCGCAGATGGCTATATGCTCGAATCCCATCGGGAGGGAAATGTCTGCCGCCTTGTGTAATGTCCTGCTTCGGGGCAGGAAACTTCCGGGTTCGCCGGAGAGCTTCAACATAGGCGAACGACGGCAGAGATACCACATCATTGCACAGGCTATCAGAAATTCGGCTAACACCGTCCCCAATATCGCCCCCTCCACACCGAGACCTGCGCCGGGGAGTGTCAGTTCTTTTCCGAAACATACCATCTTTCGCGTCGGGAATATCAGGAAGAAGTTGAACACCACATCCAAGATGCACATCAGTATGTTCAACAGGCTGGGAACACGCATATTGCCGCTGCACCGCAACATCCCCGCCGCCAGAAAGTTCAGTTGCAGAGCCGGCAGGAAAAGCGAGAAAATGCGGAAATAGAGGGATGCGTTGCTCCGTATCGTTTCGTCAGCTCCCAACCAACGAGGAAGCACACCACTGATGGAAATGCCGACAAGAGCCAGCAGTGAACTAAACACCAACGTGGCGGTGATGGACTGGCGAAGAATCTTTCGTGCCTCGGCAAAATCTCCCGCGCCAATACGGTGAGCCACTTGGACGGAGAATCCCGTAGCGACAGCACCACACACTCCCCAAAATAACCATGTCGTGGTGGAAACAAGTCCGATGGCTGCGGCGGCATCTGTTCCGAGACGCCCCACCATCGAAGCGTCAATGTATTGCATGGCAATGGAAGAGACCTGCGCCATGACAGCAGGAACACTGAGGTATGCAGTCAGTAGCAACTGTTGCCTCAGTGTCATGTTTTTCCCTTCGCGGATAAGTGACAGCAAACGGTCGGTCTTTGTTTTCGTATTGTTCATCAGCCGTGTCAATCCGTAAAACAGGTGCGTTCATCGCGCAGGCGTATCTCACAGTCGGCAGGGGCTTTGATGTGCTCATCGATGGTAACTGAGCCTATTTCATCAGCGATAATTTTACCCGACATCGGATTCTTTATATTGGTAATAGCTCCGCGTATATCGGCTTGCAGCGTGCTATATTCAAACGCACGGTCGCAATCCGGTCCGAAGGTGCAGTTTTCTAATATTAAGTCGTGAGCATAGCATAATGGCTGTTCGCCCGTGATGTGGCAGTTCACCAACCGGAGGTTTCTTGAATGCCAGCCGAGGTATTCGCCGTTCAGCTCGGAATCATAAACAGTGACATTCTCCACTTCCCAAAACGCATCTTTCGTAGTGATTTTGGCATTGTGGATTTCTACATCCTTAACATATTGGAAAACGTATTTGCTGTTGCTCTCCAGCCCATCAATGCGAATGTTTCGGCTGAACATGAAGGGGTAGGTTCCGCCCGATAGTTTCAGGTTCTTGATGCGAAGCCCGTTGCAACGCCAGAATACTTCATCAGCATCGTTCATCACCACGTTCTCAATATCAATCCCGTGCATTTCACGGAACATTTTCGGGGCTTCGATGACGGTGTCCTTCATCTTCAAATTGTCGGAATACCACAAGGCCGAGCGACCGCCCACATCGAAGAAGCAACGGTCGATGACAAAACCGTGGACATGCCAGAAAGGATAGTTCCCCTCGAAACGGCAGTTGGTTGCCATAATATTGCTGCACTCCTTGATGGCGGACTCGCCTTCGCGTATGATAACATTCTCCAAGTGAATGTCGTGAGAGCCGAACAACGGACGTTCGCCTCCGAATTCTGTATCTTTTATCAGTTTCATATTATAAATGTTTTTTTGATTAAACGATTGATTCCATGTTTTATAATCCGACGAGCATGGCCGGATTGCTACGTACCATGCAGTCTATTTGTTTTTGGGTTAGACCGTTTTCCTGTAAGGCAAGTATGCAACGACGCATTCCATCAACCGGATGAGGCATCCCGACCTGCCCCAAATCTGTGGTAATAATGCTGTGTTCGGGGGCGATACGCGCAAAATCCGAAAATTCACGATCAGTCATCCTCTCGAAATCTGGAAGTCCCGTTCCGGGTCCCCAAAGATTGGTGATATAGCTGTACTCCACCCATGCGCCAAGGTCGAAACATTGCTTGATTTGGTCGTGCGTCATTTTCCATATCCCGGAATTGACATGGGTGACGACATATTTCCGGACTCCGATTTCACGTGCTTTGGATGCCATGATTATACTCTCTTCCGGCGAGCTATGACCTGTGGCAAAAATAATATCGGACTCGGCGCATATTTCCATGACACGCACCACTTCGGGCAATACGTTCTTTCTGTCATCCAATACCGGGATACCCTCTTTCTTGCCGTAGTAACGTAGATTCTGGTAAACAGCATCCTGCGTGGGCATCCAAATGCAGCGACAGAGGTTTCCGGTAGTATTTACGGCTTTCTTCGCTGCAAACGCATTGACTTTGTCGCCATGCACCCGGTTCATACAGAGACTGCCGAATACCTCAAAATCTGGAAGTGCCTGCCGGATCAGATAGGCGCGGTCATGGCTGCTGAAATCGTTACTTTTGAACAGCATAGTTCTATAACCGGTCTCGTAGGCTGTTCGGGCAAATTCCAGTTCATCGCCCAGACGGGCTTTGGAGTCGGGGGCGGCATGAAGGTGGATGTCGCAGACATCTTTCAACAATTCATCTGGTCTGAGTGATTTTCCGTTTTTTGTTTCTTTATCGAGCGGCTTTGATTCTGTAATTCCTGCCGAAACCGGCAATACGTTAGAGAGCAACATTGCTCCGCCTGCCATCATGGAATTGCGGATAAATGTCCTGCGGGAGATTTGTTTTTTGTTCATATCGTCCGTTTATTTATTTGATGCAACGAAGCCGATTTCCAGCAACCATGCAGCCACCCGTTCTTGGGCCGTGTCATACGTGCCGCGGCGGATTTGGATGCCTTTCAGGACGGTGGAGTTCGGACAGAGCGATTGTACCAGCCGGTAGCTTGCTTCGGCAGAGCTGGTTCCGCTGGTGCAGAACGGAACAATAGTTTTTCCCGAAAAATCGTGTGTAGTCAAGAACGTACGGATGGGTGGGGCTGCCGTCTCCACCCAAATGGGGTAGCCCACGAAAATGACATCATACGATGAAAGGTTTTCGATTTGCGTCTTCAAGGGCGGGCAGTATTCGTCTGCTACCTCCCGGCGGATTTGTGCCAGCAAAGCATCGTAATCATCGGTATAAACATCTTTAGTTTCAAGTTCAACTGAATCACTTTTCACCATATCATGTATATAACCGGCTATTGTCCGTGTATTTCCTGTATGTGAGAAATAGACAATCAGAACTTTTTTGTTATCGTCAGGTTCTGACGGTTCTTCAGGCTTTTCAGAGGAAGAGGTATCCTGTTCTTCATATGGTTCATTGGCTGAACACCCGGTTGTAAAAGCCAAAACCAACAAAAACATAAGCAAAATTTTAATTTTCATATCCAGTATTCTTTTATGTGATTTATTGATGCAAAGGTAAAAGTAAAGCCCCACAGATAATTTGCTGTGAGGCTCAAATCACTTTGCCTGTAAGTTCAATTTAAGGCAAGCTATTATATTGATCATCTGTAACCTGTTCAAGCCATACGTTTTCAGCCTTTTCACCGGGAACATCAAAAGCAAGGTGTGCAAACCAACTGTCAGCAGCTGCACCGTGCCAGTGCTTCACGTTTGCAGGAATGTGGATTACCGTGCCGGGAAGTATCTCCACGGCAGGTTTTCCTTCTTCCTGATACCAGCCGCGACCGGCTACACCGATAAGCATTTGTCCACCGCCTTTTTTAGCTTTATGAATGTGCCAATTGTTGCGGCAGCGAGGCTCAAAGGTAACATTTGCGATAGGAACTTGTTCCGATGAGATACGTGCAAGATAGCTGTTGCCAATAAAGTATTTGGCATACGCCGTATTCGGTTCTCCGATAGGGAAAATCATTTCACGTTGAAACGCTGCTTTCGCATCGTCACCTTTTTCATCTTCCTCCCAGACTTCCTTGGCTACTCGGAATCCTGCCCATGCGTTAGGCCAACCGGCATAGAAAGCAGCCTGTGTCAGCAATGCGGCAATCTCCTTTCGGGTAATTCCGTGCCTTTTACCCATTTCCAAATGAGAACGGAACGAAGAGTCTATCAATCCTTTACCAAGAAGGATGGAAATTGTGACCATACTATGGTCGTGAAGACTCAGTGTTGAATCGTTCCATACAGCATTACCAAATAAAACATCATCGTTAAGCTCCGCAAACTTGGGAGCGAACTCGCCGAGCTGGTTGCGCCCGGCCGTTTGTACTATCTTTTCCTGTGCCATAACGTTGAATGTTAAAATGCTGAATATTGAAATTAAAATGATTCGGTTCATAATTTATTGAATGAAGTTATTGATTCGGTTTGCAGGGTTAAGCGGTGTCTGGTCAGTCAGCACCAGTGACTTGACCATGTGCAGCGTTCCCTGCTTGTATTTCTGAAAATGCTCCGAGGCAATGTGCTTCTCGTAGGCTTCACGACTCGCGTAGGTTTCGAGAATGGTTATCTTGCAGGGATTCTCTTTTTCGCCTACGGCGTACATGGTCAGAACCCCCGGTTCGGTACGCAGGGATACTTCGCCCACCTCGGTTGCATATTTCTTGTACTCGTCAAGATACTGCGGGTAAACCTCGATTTTCGACAGGCGCACGATACCGTCGGCACTCATCGCTTCCTTGGCGCACATTCCCGGCTGCTTGTCCAAGTTCAGACATTTTCCGATAATCTCTCCGGTGGCAATATAGGAATAGGTCGGAAACTCGAACAGTACAGGTTTCAAACGTGTATAGTCGAGTTTCCCGTCTGCGTCGAGAACATCGGGAGCAGCGTAAGTGTTGGCGACGGAGCAGACGAAGTTGTCAAAGCCTTCAGTTTCGTAGATGTCCACCACGTCACACTCCATTGTCAGCGGCGATGCGTCGATTACGGGCGTGCCGTTTTCTCCCCAATGGTATTCGAATACGTTTGATTTATTGACCGATGCACCACTCACGCTGCCCACATAGTCGGCTTTCGGCAACATTTCACGACTGACAAGGTTGATTGAAAGTTTCTTTGACTCACGTATTCCTTGATTGGTATAGTGGCTTTTACTCATGCTCACGAGAATCCGGTCGTGACCGATGATACCCGTATGCCCCACAACAAGCCAGTTTACCTTGCCCTCTACCTCCGCACCGACAACGGTCAGCGGTTTGGGATAGAGCGCAAGCAGGTTTCCGATATTCTTCTTTTCCATTTCCGTACTGTTTTGTTTGTTTATCTCTTTTGCCGGTTGCGTATTGCACGACAACAAAAGGGAGAGAAACAAGATGGTCAATATTGATTTTCTCATCCTCAAAATGACATTAAAGACTTTGACGCAACACTTCGATTACATCCTCACGGGTGAGGACGACATAACCGCTTTCATTAATGGGACACGCATCGGCTATGCCTTCAAGTTGCGACGAATCGGCACCACAAGCCGTGATGTTTGTCGCCAGCCCAAGCTCCTGCATCCAGTCTTCCATCCGTTCAAGTCCTTCCAATGCGATTTCCTTTTCAGATTTCCCAATGGGAACAGTATCCCACACGGTAGTTGCCAATCGGCGGAATTTCTTCACTGCATCTTCGGAACGCTCGATTAGCAGACGGTAATAAGCCCCGCTGACAGCTGAAAGCGTATGTCCATGAGTTGCATCGGTATAGGCGGCGACAGCCTGTCCCAGCATGTGTACCATCCAATCGGTAGGTTTTCCACAGGCGAGAAGTCCGTTCAAAGCCCATGTTGCAGTCCACATGATATTGCTGCGTGCTTCGTAATCCTCCGGATTGCCAAGCACTTTCCGGGAGCTGACGACGAGGGAGCGCATCAGCCCTTCGGCGATGTAGTCGGTTGTGTTGTCGTCCGCCCCCGAGAGGTATTGTTCCAATATATGCGACATGATGTCGTAAATACCGGCTACCGTATGGTGCTTGGGCACGGTATAGGTGTAAACGGGATTGAGAATAGAGAAATCGGGATTGCGGAAATAATAAAACTTCTTCCGGTTCTCGCTGTGCTTGGAAATGACAGAGCAACTGTCCATTTCCGACCCTGTTCCCGCCATCGTGAGTACACATCCGACGGGAATCCATCGGCAGGTCATTTCCCCAAAATCATTGAAATAATATTTCCACGGGTCATGTTCGCAGTATGTGGAACCGGCTACAGCCTTGCAAAAGTCGCAAACGGAACCACCACCGACCGCAAGGATAAAATCCACAGCCTCTTTCCTTGCAAGTGTCACGCCTTCCATCACCTTCTCGATTGTGGGATTGGGCATAACGCCCGACAATTCGACCGTCTGTTTGCCCGCTTTGCGAAGTTCCGCCTGTACTGCATCGTAAATGCCGTTCTTACGGATAGAACCACCACCATATACCAACATTACTTTTTGTCCGTACTTGTCCAGTTCTTTACTCAGATTTTCCAATGAGTTTTCCCCAAAGTATAGTTTCGTGGGATTATGAAAAGTGAAATTGCCTAACATATCAATTTGTTTTTAAGTTATTACTTGTCGTTGATATTCTTGATAAACCGTGCCGGAACACCGCCTACGACAGTATTGGCCGCTACGTCTTTCGTAACGACTGCACCTGCCGCGACAATGGCATTGTCACCGATAGTCACACCTTGTAATATCGTGGCATTAGAGCCAATCCATACATTCTTACCAAGCACGATAGGTGCCGGAAATGTATGCTTACGGTCTTCCGGGGCAAGACCGTGATTAAGAGTGGCAAAGACTACATTATGTCCGATTTGGCATCCGTCGCCTATCGTAACACCGCCATGATCCTGAAAATGACAACAAGCGTTGATGAACACTCCTTCGCCTATGGTGATGTTCTTCCCGAAATCAGCGTAAAACGGCGGGAAAACACGAAGTGATTGCGGTACTTCATAGCCGAACAACTCGGATAGCAGTCCGCGCACTTCATCCGGCGTATGATAAGCCGTATTCAGACGAAAAGTGATGCGACGGGCCTCGTTGCTCATCTCATCCATAAAGCAGTGTATTTCTTCTGTATCAAGCGGTTTACCCGTCTTTGCATATATCTTAAAATCTTCGATTGTCATATTTATTGTTTTTCAAATTTAACCTTTATATCTCCGCCTACTGTCAGAGCAGAAATGCCATCGTTATCGATATGCCCTATCTTAATCAGGTCATTGCTGTGTGACCAATTTTTGCAGAAAATCGCCACGTTGCCCCACGGAGCATATATCGTAATATCACCGGGCACAGGTGCGCAACCGCGTTTTACCCCTTCAAGTGTCAAAGCCGGATTGGGATAAAATATTTTCTCTGTCGTATTATTAAAGTCGTTCAGCGTAACTTCCAATGGCAGACGGGAAAGGAAATCCCTGCCTACCGCATTGTCCTCCATTGTGGCGGAAATTGTCCGGTCGCCAACCGAAATTTTCACTTTTAGGGATGCTGCTTCCGGTTCTTCCCGGTTCGCTCCGATTTCTTCAAGCCATGACGAGACACGTGCCTCCATTTGAGAAAGGCTCGAAGAAGTCAATAGCAAATTTCGTTCGATTATTGTTGCATCAGGACAAAGAGCGCGAGCTTCATTGACCGAAGTGGAAATTCCGCTACTTCCGCTCGTGGCGAACAGCGCAATCCGTTTCCCCGCAAGTTTCGAGGCGTGGGAATGCAGGAATGTCTGCATCGGTGTCGCCATACTGCCATACCAAATCGGGTAACCAACGAACACGATGTCGTAATCGTCAAAATTCTCCATCGCGGTTTTAACAGGAGGATAATTGCCCAGACGGATTGCAGCCAATTCTTCCTGCGAGCGTTCCAACATGGCGTTGTAGTCATTGTCATAGGGAACTTCCGGCTCTACTTCAAGAATGTCGCAATCAAGTTGTTCCCTGATTTCATTAGCCATACGCTCCGTGTTGCCACTACGGGAAGCAAACAAGACCAGATAACGCCCGTTTCCACCGGGAGTAGGCGTGTCGGGATTGTCTTCCGAATCATCACCGCCACCCGGATTTTCCGGCTGTTCGGGTTGCTCGGGAGTCAACGGCTCTTCGTTTTGGTCGCCGCAAGCTGCCATTGACAAAAAAGTCAACATCAGCAATGGAATCATTATTAACTTCTTCATAGTCTATTCGTTTTGTGGATTGATAATCATAGACTCGCCTTTAATCTGTTCCATTGATTTTTCCCAGTCTTTCATTTCTATATCCTCAATGGAAACGGATATGTATTTTGAATCCACTCCAAGAACTTCAATTAAGGTATCCCGGAGTTTTTCTGCTAAATCTTGTTTTATTGCGCGGCTTCTGCCGGGCAACATGGTTACTGCTATATGTGGCATAATCTCTTTATTTAGAATTGAACTTTTGTTATTAAACCGGAACATCAATGCTATATAAACGCTTTGTCTCTTGCGGACTTTTTACATCAAGAATCAGACTGCGGCAAGTGTCCATTGAGGCTATAAGTTCCATATCTTCTTCTGAGAGCATAAAATCCGCAATAGAATAATTCTCTACCATACGCTCTTTATGGATTGATTTGGGTATGGCTATCACTCCGCGCTGCAAATGCCATCGCAGTACAACCTGTGCCGCCGTTTTCCCGTATTTCCGTCCGATAGCCGACAGGACAGGGTCTGTAAAAAGTCCGTTCATTCCTTCCGCAAACGGTCCCCATGCTTCGGTTTGTATGCCGAATGACTGCATGATTTTCATGGCTTCTGTCTGTTGCGTATAGGGATGGGTCTCCACCTGATTGACAGCCGGGAGAACTTTTACATTGTAGCACAAGTCCATCAATCTGTCCGGTTCAAAGTTACACACGCCAATGGCGCGGACTCGTCCGGCGTTATGGAGTTCTTCCATAGCTCGCCATGCACCATAGTAGTCCCCGAATGGCATGTGAATCAGATAGAGGTCGAGATAATCCAACCCCAGACGGGCAAGCGAAGCTTCAAACGCACGCTGTGTGCCGTCATATCCCATTTCAGAGATCCATGCTGTCGTGGTGATGAACAGTTCTTCGCGTGGAATACCGCTTTTGCGGATGGCTTTCCCGACGGCTTGTTCGTTTCCATAAACCGATGCGGTGTCAATAAGCCTGTATCCGACAGACAAGGCATCGGCAACAGCCTGTTCGCACACGTCCGAATCCGGCACTTGAAAGACACCGAAGCCCTGCATCGGCATCTTTACTCCATTATTCAATGTGATGTAGTCCATAATCTACGCTCTTTATTTGTCAATCTGACTTTCCGTGAATGGGTCGGCACGATGCCCCATGAGGTCTATCCGAGCATATTCTTTATCAAATTCCTCCACTTCCCAAGCAGATAGTCTGACAGTTCCTGCACCCATCAATTCATCCAAGTGTGCTGGATTGGTCGTTCCGGGTATCGGGGCAATCCACGGTTTACGCGAAAGCATCCATACAAGAGCGAATTGTGCCGGAGTAATACCTTTACGCTCTGCCCATTTGCGAACAAGAGCAACGAGCGGCATATTGTGTTTCAAGGCTTCGGGGGTGAACTGCGGCAGATTCCATCGGCGGTCGCCCTGCTTGAAACGGCTATCTTCATTGATTACACCAGTGAGGAAAGCACGTCCTAACGGGCAATAGGGCACGAAACCGATGCCCAGTTCTTCGAGTGTCGGGAATATCTTCGTTTCCGGCTCACGCCACCAGATAGCGTACTCGCTCTGAACTGCGGAGAGCGGACAGACGGCATGGGCGCGGCGGATAGAGCGTGCGCTGGCCTCTGACAATCCCCAATGTAATACTTTACCTTCCTGCATAAGTTGTTTTACAGTCTCCGCAACTTCCTCCATTGGAACCTGTGGATCTACCCGGTGCTGGTAGAGTAAATCAATGTGGTCGGTACGTAAACGGCGCAACGAACCTTCCACGGCACGACGGATATGGTCAGGACGGCTGTTCAATGCTGTCGGTTGTTTTTCCTCCACACCGAACCCGAACTTTGTTTCTATTTTCACTTTGTCGCGGAACGGTTGCAATGCTTCGCCCACCCATTCCTCGCTTGTATATGGTCCATACACTTCTGCTGTATCAAACAGAGTCACACCTTGTTCGTAGGCACGTCGGATAAGGGCAATCATATCTTTCTTTTCGTACTTGCCTCCGTAGTAGCCCACCATAGGCAGGCAACCGAGACCGATGGCGGATACATCCATACCACCGAGATTGCGATGCTCCATGTCGTTTTTCTTTTCAGTATTTGCCATAACCTTTTCTTTATTATTGTTGTCGGATTGCGCGAAAACCTTTGTCAATCCGCTCAATTCACCAGCCGCCAGCAGTGCGGCCACCGATGATCTTTTCAAAAAACTTCTTCTGTCCATAATATTATATGTATTTACGTTCTTCTTCGTTCTTTGAACAATAGACTTCTGTCAGTCCTTTCAAAATTTCTATCTCGTTGTCTTCAAAACGAAAATCAAACGTCTTATTTCCTTTTATATCGGAAACAACACCACTCTGCACGAGAAAACTTCGCACGGCTTTCTGCGGTGTAACGTGGTAACGATTTGCAATGAAACATACGGCATCATCGGCATACATTTCTGCCGGAATATTGATACAATTATCCATCACTGACTGATTCTTGATGAATTTCCTACTGTCCATATAATCTTATTATTTACGATGCAAAATTATAGCGATATAACATAACGGGCATGACGATAAACAGGACATTCATGCCAATTTTACGGATTTTGAAGACTACACTTAGCAATAAAATCGCTAATTTTGCGTTTATTTTTTAGGGAGACAACGCATTATGAGCAATATATATAAGGTAAGAAATACAGGTGACTATAGCCGGTATCTTGGACAAACAGACAGACATCCGTTAGTCAGCGTTATTGACTATACGGAGGTGTCACCTATCCGTCACAGTCTGAACAATTACAGCGTGTACGGAATGTTTATGCACGAGCATCTGCCGGTGGAATTGACATATGGCTGCGGCAAGTACGACTATACGAGTGGGACACTTATATGCGTGGCTCCCGGACAAATTGGAGGCAAGGAAGACAACGGAGAACGAATAGACTTGGACGGATGGGCTTTGCTGTTTCATCCCGACTTGCTGCGTGGCACTCCGATAGAAAAGACTATCAAAGAATGTACTTTCTTTGACTACAGAATCAATGAGGCACTCCACATGATGGATGAAGAACGGGATATCTTTGTCTCATTGATGCGGCAGATTAAACGCGAACTTACGAACGACCGCGATGATTTCCAAGACCAAATCATTGTGGAATACATCGGTCTGCTGCTCAATTACTGTATGCGTTTCTATAATCGACAGTTCATCACAAGAAAGTTGGAAAACTCGGATATACTGATGAAATTCAATTCTTTGTTGCATGATTATTTCCGTGACAAAAAGCAACTTACCATGGGATTGCCTACAATTCAGTATTGCGCAGACAAACTTTGTATGTCGTCCAATTATTTCGGTGATCTTGTAAAGAAGGCAACCGGTGATTCTGCCGGGACCCACATCCGTCAATATGTAATCCAGCAGGCAAAGAATGAACTTGCCACGGGAGCTACAATCGCACAAGTAGCATACACATTGGGCTTTGAATATCCTGAACACCTCAGTCGTATGTTCAAGAAGCAGACGGGGATGACACCATCGGAATATTGCACACAAGTATTCAATAGAAAATCAGGTAAATAATCAAAGATAAAAGTCGGCTAATCTTATTAAATTAAGCCGACTTTTATTCTACATTTTTATTCCTTTCAATCGGTTTTCATCTTTTGCATATAATCCCGGACGCCCGATGATAATATGGTCAGCAATGAAATTTCCCGATGGACTTCGTTCATTAACAGGACTATGTATTTGCGTGGCTTCTCCAATGTGTTGTAGTAGCACGTTCTGTACTCCTTCCTTTTCTGGTTTGACCTCATGCCCGTCATTTGCCTTTTCGGCTATCTCCGGTGTGGGCGGAGCAAGTTCCAACTGAATCTTGCGGTCAAGCGCGGCAAGTTTGGACTTCAACTGTTTCAGCTCGTCCTCCTTCTTCCACACCTTGCCCGCTATCTCCTGCAACTGCGGAATCTCCTTTTCCAGCACCTCATTTTTCGCCTTGTACTGGTCCCTGTACTATTTTAGCTTGTCATACAGCTCGTTCGTCACAGGCTCGAGCCATACATTTTCTGTCTTTTCTCCGGGTACATCAAATGCAAGGTGTGCAAACCAGCTGTCGGCTGCTGCACCATGCCAGTGCTTCACGTTTGCCGGAATGTGGATGACAGTACCAGGAAGTATCTCTACGGCAGACTTCCCTTCTTCCTGATACCAGCCGCGACCGGCTACACCTATCAGCATCTGACCACCGCCTTTTTTAGCCTTATGAATGTGCCAGTTGTTGCGGCAGCGAGGCTCAAATGTGACATTGGCGATAGAGACCTGTTCCGATGAGATTCGGGCAAGATAACTGTTGCCGATGAAATATCTGGCATACGCCGTATTCGGTTCACCGACAGGAAAAATCATTTCACGCTGGAACGCTGATTTCGCATCGTCACCGGTTTCATCTTCTGCCCATACTTCCTTGGCAATCCGGAATCCAGCCCATGCATTGGGCCATCCCGCATAGAACGCCGCCTGTGTCAGCAAGGCGGCAATCTCCTTTCGGGTAATACCGTGCTTTTTACCCATTTCCAGATGGGAACGGAACGAAGAATCTATCAATCCCTTACCAAGCAGGATGGAAATCGTGACCATGCTGTGGTCATGAAGACTAAGTGTTGAATCGTTCCATACGGCATCGCCAAATAAAATATCATCGTTGACCTCTGCAAATTTGGGAGCAAACTCGCCAAGCTGGTCTCGCCCTGCGGTCTGTACTATTTTTTCCTGTGCCATAACATTGAATGTTAAAATGCTTAGGAGCATTGAAATTATTATTCTGTTCATTTGTTCAGATATTCATTAAAAAATTGTTCGATTCTGTCAAAAGGTATCTTGTCAAGATTATCGTAAAGGTCGCAATGATTAGCTCCGGGAACAATGAGCAATTCCTTGTTGTCGCCTGTCATCCGTTTGTAGGCATCCTCACTGAAATAGCGCGAATGGGCGTTCTCTCCGTGTACCAGCAATACTGCACTGCGTATTTCATCGATATATGAAAGCAAGGGCATATTGATGAACGACAGTACTGCTGTCTTGTTGATGCCTTTGGTGGAGTTGGGCGAACGGCGATGATAGCCTCGTTCCGTTTTGTAGTAATCGTGGTATTGTTTGACGAAGAGTGGTAATTCGTCTGTTACGTTCTCCACTACACCGCCATCACGCTCGTAGTCACCGTTCCTGTAGTCTTTCGTGCGCTGCTCGTTGAGTGCCCGACGAAGCTCATAACGTGCATCTGCATTGTCATTGGCATCGAAATATCCGTTGGCGTTCACGCGGCTCATGTCGTACATGGTGGAAGCCACGGTAGCTTTGATGCGGGTATCGTTGGCTGCGGCATTCAGCGCGAATCCGCCCCATCCGCAGATGCCGAGGATGCCGATACGCTGAGCATCCACATCGTCACGTGTCAACAGGTAATCAACCGCCGCACTGAAATCCTCCGTACTTATTTCAGGTGATGTCAGATTGCGTGGCTCTCCGCCGCTTTCACCATAAAATGAAGGATCGAAAGCGATAGTCAGAAAACCACGCTCGGCAAGTGTCTGGGCATAACGTCCCGACACCTGTTCCTTGACAGCCCCATAAGGGCCGCTCACGGCTATGGCTGCTAAGACGCCCTGCACATTCTTCGGTTTGTAAAGGTCTGCGGCAAGCGTGATGCCATAGCGATTGTGGAAAGTGATTTTACTGTGTTCCACCTTTTCACTTTTGGGGAAGGTTTTGTCCCATTCCTGTGTCAATTCGATTGTGTTCATATCTTCTGTCTTTTTATTATTGCTTGTACAGGATGTTGCCATACTGACAACACCTGACAGTATGGCAAATGCGAGAATATAACTTTTCATAATCTTTTATTTTAGAGTTGCATTGTATAGCGTAGCCAGATAATGTCGGCTGTGCATCTTTCGATGCTCTCCAAACGCAATTTGTATGGTTCGCTGCCCGATTTATGGATACCGTCGAACATGGCGGTCTGCCCTTCACGGCCGTCAATGCCGGGTGCGACCATCACACTCACCTCGTCAAGCAGTCCGGCTTCGGCAAAACTTCCGCAGATATGCCCGCCACCAACAATGGCAAGACGCTCTACTCCAAATTCCTTATTCAGAATTTCAACCGCACGGCTGAGGTCGATGTGTCCTTTTCCGACGGCTATCCATGATATGCCCTGTGATGTCAATGTGTCGAGGTATTCTTTTGAGACCTCTTCCGTTAGAATTGAAATGACAGGATGTCCGTCTGCTTCGTTGGATTTCCAAAGGATTTTCCCGTGGGTGTCAACGGTGATGCTGTATTCATCAGCTTTGCAGGCTACGAAAAAAGATTCATGTCCTATCGGCGTGCCGTTTGTCGGTGTCGCGGTTTCTTCTTTTACTGCCGGACATTCAAGAACGCTGGTGATACGACCTGTCAGTTTTGAACATTTGCCAAGTTTGTCCAATGCAACGTAATATTCATCTGTTGTAAGGTGGCCTACCATAGGGCAGTCGATACGTCCGTCAACGGATGTCATCATGTGGGTTATAATATACGGTTTCATGCGATAATCTATTTATATTAAAGGTATTATATTGTTTGAATAGCTTTTTGTCAGCGTCCTACCTGACGTTGTTGCTCGGCATTGTAGCGGTCACCCATTACAGGAATGGCTGCTACGGCATTTTCGAGTTCACGCCATTCTTCAGGCGATACATTAAAGTCGAATGTATGCAGATTCTCTTCAAGGTGCGACAGTTTGGTAGTTCCAGGAATTGGGACAATCCACGGTGCCTTCTGCAACAGCCATCCGAGAGCCACCTGCGCCGAGGTCATGCCACGTGTACGGCCGAAAGCACGCAGTACATTGACAATACGGGTGTTGGCACGCATGGTATCAGGCTGGAAACGGGGCAGGGTGTGGCGGTTGTCATTGTTCACATCGAAAACTGTGTATTCATTGATGTCCCCGCCGAGGAAACCGCGGTTCAAAGGACTGTACGGCACGAATCCAATGCCTAATTCCCTGCATACATCCAGCACTCCGTTCTCTTCCACAAGCCGGTGCATGAGGTGGTATTCGCTTTGAATTGCCGTCAGCGGACATACGGCGTGAGCCTTGCGGATAGTTTCCGCACTGACCTCACACATTCCCCAGCGTTGCACCTTGCCCTCTTTCATCAGTTCGCTGATGGTCTGTGCCACTTCTTCGGCAGGTGTATTCGGGTCTGCACGGTGTTGGTAGAACATCGGAAGCGAATCTAACTTCAATCGGCGCAACGAATCCTCACAGTATTGACGCACGGTCTTGCGGCTGCTGTCCTGACGGCCGGTGCCTTTGCCGTTAATCACTTCGTGACCGAACTTGGTCGTCACGTTGATTCTGCCCTTGAATTCCGATAATGCTTCTCCTGCAAGGTTTTCATTGGTGAGCGGACCGTAAATGATGGCGGTATCGAACAGTGTGATACCCCGGTCAACGGCTTCATGCAGCAGGCGGATACATTGCTTCTTGTCCGGGTGCTGGCTGCGGTTATAAGTCATGCCCATCACGCCGAAGCCGAGTGCGGACACTTCAAAAGCGGCTTTGCCCGTGCCGAGTGTGCGGTGAGGCAACGATGAGTTGCTATTTGTCAGGTGGTTACGTCCTTCCACAACTGCGGTGGCTGCCTGTACTTTATTGAATGCAGGTTCAACGGCAAGTGCCGCGCCTGCAAGTCCCAAGGTTTTCAGAAACCCACGACGGCTGAATTCTTTATTTTCCATTGTCTTCTATTTTCTTGATGAGACGTGCCGGATTTCCCGCCACGACAGTCATCGGTTCAACATCTTTTGTAACTACACTTCCGGCACCGATAATGGCACCGTAGCCGATTTTCACACCGGGCAGGATTGTGGCATTGATGCCAATCCATACCTTGTCCTCAATGACTATGCGCCGTCCGTAAGTCGCACTGCGGTTGTCAGGATTGACATCATGGTTGATGGTTATGAGATTGACCTTCGGCCCGATGAAAACATCATTACCGATTTCTATGCCGCCACGTCCGAAAAATGTGCAGCACTGCTGTATGAAGCACCGCTCTCCAATGCTCACGGGCTTGCCGTAATCAATATAGAACGGTGGTAATACTGTTGTACTTTCCGGCAGTTCTTTGCCGAGAATCTTCCCCATCAGTTCATGCACACGTTTCTGATTGCGGATGCTGACCGTAGCAAGTTCCTGTGCCGTTTCCATTGTGCGGAAAATGTCATCAATGAGTTCGTCATACCCCGGCTCATTCGGTGAGACCATCTCACCGCTAAGGTCTTTTGCAAAAATATCGTTCATATCATTTCTTGGTTTAATTTTCTGATGCAAAGTTAAAAAGGAAGCCTCACAACAATTTTGCTGCGAGGCTCAATTTGCTTTGTCAAGAAGTTCACCTTGAAAAATTCGGGAATTACAATTATATAGCTTAAATTACACTGGGCGCATAGCCGTATGCTTCCTTATAAACTTTCGAGAAATGAGACAGATTTTTGAATCCGACATCGAAACAGGCTTCCGTTACTTTTTTCTTGCCGGACTTAATCAGGTCGTGGGCAGCTTCCAGCCGACGTTTGATGAGCCATTTCTGTGGTGTCAGGTCACTTACTTTGGCAAAGTCGCGCTTGAATGTCGCAAGACTCCGGCCTGTATAACTGGCGATTTCCTCCATCGAAAGATCATACATATAATTCTCGTTCAGGTAGTCTATAATGTCTATCTTCCACTGATCGACAAAATCGAACAACGACGCATATAGATTTTTATCCGTATTGAGCAACACGTAAGCTCCTTCTATCATTTTCAATTTCAATACCTCCTCCGAAGGTTTCACTCCGGCATCAAAATAAGGGATAACCGATTCGAACAGGCTGCGGATGTCGGGGCGGTCATTCGGCAATACGCGTAAGCTCACTTTTTCGCGCTTCGATTCCACAGGAATATCTTTCTTGTTCAATGTCTGATAAAATTCTTTCAAAAACGATTTGTTGAATTTCAACACAATGGAACGATAGGGATGTTCTTTATTGGCATGCTTCTGTAACCACATACGGTTGTCGCGTCTCATGAAAGCACACTCGCCGGGGTGCAGTATTGTTTTCTTTCCCCGCTCCTCGATTTCAAGTTCGCCGGAGCACAGATAGATAAGTGTATGCTCCCGGTTTTCGTGAGCGCATCCGCGGTCATCGGTGAAGAAACTTGCTATCAGGACATTCGAGCAGTCAAATACATTCAGTTGTTCCATATATCAAATTTTTTAGTTTGCTGCAAAATTAGCGCATTATTTCCATATGTTCTTTGTTGTAAGGCTCATTTTTGAAATTAATGGAAGAACAAGGTTATGGAAATTATGTTGATTCTATTAAATGCAACAATTATACATTAAACTTGTCTCAAATAAGAATTGGATTCACTTTCATCGTTTCCAAATTCAAAAACAGCCCGTGATGCTCAATCATCCCGTGGCGGAACATTTTCCAAAGGATATTGCATCCGAGCTGCGCCAGCGTGGAGTTGATGAACAGATCCTGTTTTTCCAATGCTTCTGCCAGTGAGCAACTCGGTCCGGAGTCTTTTTCTTTCACTCTTGCATATTTCACAAAGCGGGTGATGACTTTCAGCGAGTCGACCGTTTCATACATTGTGGAAGCCGGCTGCTTGATTTGCTTCGGTACGGTTCCTAATACGACCTGCCCTGTGGTCTGTGTGTTTCCGAAGTCCATCCAGTAGAGCGGTGTGTTGTTGTCCGTGTAGGATGATGAAGGAACTTTCGCAAGCACGTTCCACAAATCGAGTCTGGATTTTATATTATCCGTACAGGTAATGGTGATGTTCGCAATTTCGGTTCGCTTCACTTCTTTCAATACCGACGGATAGAAACTCGCCTCCGCTTTCCAGTCGTTTCCGAAAAAGTTGTTTATCCTCGTGACCAGGCATTGCGCCTTGTTCAGTCCCAAGTCCGACGGTCCAAAGAGCTGCCGCCCTATGTTTGCGTCCGTCACAATGTCGGGGTCATAGACCGTTACGAACAATCCCGGATGTCCGAGCGCACGGAGCGTGACATCCAACCTTGCCATGCAGGTCAGCACTTGCGAGCCTGTACCTCCCGCGCCTATGATGTTTACTGTCACCGGATGTTGCGGGTTCATCAGGTAACTGTCTGTATAATGTACTCTTTTCATCGTAATATGTCTTTTAGTTTCAGTTTTTTCAACGGTTGCAGTTCGTCAAGATTAAAAGGCTTGTCCTTTGCCGCTTTCGTCACCAGTACCAGATTGGATTTCGTGGGATTCCCATTTCCACCCAGATGGGAAAACTCCGTCAGCCAGAACCTCTTTTCCCAATACTCCAGCAGGTTCGTGTAAGTCAGGTCTTTCGGCTTCTCTATTTTTGCGGAGCCCAGACAGACGCTCGCTCCCGTCACATTGAAGAACGGAGCCGCAAAAAGGTCTGTATCGTCAGTCAGTTCGGCATCCTTGTAGGCATAGACATTCAGCCGGTTTTCTCCCGCCTCATAGATCACGCCCGGTAGGTTGTATTCCGCGCTTTCAATTTTCAGGATGTCATGGAAGAACATCATGCGCTTTTGGGGCGGGTTGTACCAGATGTATCTCTCATTGCCCTTGCGCGGGTCAAACCACAGCAGGTTGGACGGTATCCTGCCGTATGGTGTCGCACTGTAGCTTTCGGAATATCCCCGTACCAGTTCGTTCATGAACTCCACCGTCACCGGACGCCCTTCGCCCATTGTCCCATTTTCGTCTATGTCCCTGACCTCGATAAAATAACCGTTGTCATCCGTGTTGTAGTTTTCCTTCTCTTCCGCATAGACAATCAATGCCGCCCGCGGATAGAGCAGTGCCCTCAGTCTTCTTGTAAGTTCATTCGTTTCTATCATAATCTTTCAATATACAATGTTTATAAATTCATCCGCCCACTTGAAGAACCGTTCCGGATAGTCATCCATGATAAACAGGCGGTCGGTTTCCGGTGACAGGGCACAGGTGGTAATCGGGATAATATCGTATGTCTCCCGGCTGTTGTTATTGTAATAATCAGCCAGATAGTCGGTCACCATGTCGTTGCAGTCATAGACCACCCTTATCTGCTGGTCCAGACGCATCGGCTGAAACTCCGGTTCTTCCTCGTAAAAGGCATCATAGCCGTATTGCATGATACCGTGTTCCGGAGTGAGGAACGGCAACCCCTTTTTCATCGCTCCGACAATGGAACGCTCGAAGTCGTTTTGCGGGGTGTACTTTTCAAGTGCCTTCGGCAAATCCTTGTAATAGGACTTTTTTTCAACATGCTTTAGCAACCTGCCGATTTTCCCTTTCTCGTATGACCGTACCAGTTCCAGCCTTTTGTCTGTTTCCTCTTCCTCCTCCTGCGAATCTTCTTCTTGCAGCCACATGAATATATACTCCGTGTCTTCCTCGTCCAGGATGGTGGAGATACCGTTCGCCCTCATCAGCTTGTGGATGAATGTAATGGCAATCCGCCTGAGTGTGGGATTGATGGATTCCAAAAATTTCACCGGGAAATAGTACAAGGTCAGTTCTCCCCATTTGTGACACTTCCACAGGTTGAAATAGAGCCTGCCGTTATTCTGCTCGATATTCACGTTCATCCCTTCCCCGACAAGTTCGTCCATCTCGTCGTACAGCCTGGAGATGCTTTCCCCGATGCTGTTGCCCGGAGTATGCATCGCTTCCTTTTTCAACAAAAGGGCATAATTGAAAAACGAGTCACGCAGGAACTCGTAGTTTTCCCGCGTGATCACGTTGATTCCGTTACCGTCGTATGTATCCACGACAATGTTCTTCTGTGCTATCGGGGCAAGTGCCGTGTTCAGAAAAGAATTACGGCCCCGCTTGGAGCCGCAATCCTTTCTTCCCTGTTCACCCCGTACCGGGTTTCCCGTCTGGTCTGCCCGATGATGAGCCTTGCCAGCTGTCCCTGCCGGCGTTCGTCCAATGGTACACATGATTTCTCTTTTTTACTGTTCTTCTTCATATATCCTATCCTTTGGTTCCGATAGTGGTCTTGAACTCGTACACGGCCTTGTCCTCTTTGATGACCGGTCCGTGTACCGTTGCGGTTGTCAGCTCCGGGTAGAAGTTGGAGTAATAACTCATAACCATTTCCGGACTGTCGGATGGGTTCGGGTCATCAAGCGTGACCATATTGTTACCTTTCTTGAATGTGAATGAACGTATCATTCCTGTAATTTCGAGTGCCATAACCTTAAACTGTTTGAGCGTAATGTGAAGTGCGTGGTTCTAACATGGATTGGGGAAAATCGGGATATTCCTCGTAATCTTCCGGCCGGTATGCCGGTTCATCCTGCCCGTAAGGCGGATACATCTCCTCCTGACGACAAGCCTGTTCCCGCCAATGCGCGTCATATTGTTCCTTGTACATCGGTTGAGGCTGTTGCGGCGGCATCTGAGGATGTGCGCCATATTGTGGCTGAGGAGGAGCCTGGTGCTGCACCGGTCTTTGAGGAGGTTGCTGTGGCGGCCACATCGTCTGCTGTTGCGGATTCTGCTGCCCGTTTTGAGGCTGTCCGGCCATCGGTCTCTGCATTTGCGGATGTGGTTGATACGGAGGTGTCTGTTGCGGCCGTTGCTGTACCTGTGGCTGCTGAGGTTGCGCTTGTGCCTGCGGTTGAGTGGCAGGTTCTTCCATCAGGTCAAAGAGACTACCCGCGTTCATCGCCTTTTTCTGTTCCGAAACCATCTCGTCAATCTTCTTCTGGTCTTGCTCTTTTGCGTAAAGGCGTGCCTGTCCGAGTGCGGTGACAGCCTCGCTGTGCTTCTTGGCTGCTATCAGCTCCTCCGCTTTCTTGAGGTGCTTCTCGTACTTCTCCCGTTTCTCCTTCTCCTCTTTCGTTTCCTTTGCCTTCGCATCTTTAGCAGCCTTGCTTTCAGATGCGGCTTTCTCCGTCTGCGCCTCGAACTGCGCCATATTAGAGATCAGTCCCGCCGCTTTCTGTATCGGCCGGGCGATGGCTTGCAGGAATCCTGCGTCCAGTTCCTGCGGCAGTCCGCTGACGGTCAATGGCACGATGTGGTTCTGGGCTTCGTCCTTCAGCCCGTTTGACTTCGGCAGTGTGGATACTGTCAGTTGTCCGTTCGTTTTGCGGATGACGAGCGTGAGATCCACGCCATCGGTCATCATCTGGTGGATTGTTGTGAAAAACATAATCTTGATGTATTAAATGTGATTGAAATATTGATTTACATTTCGCTGAAAAGTTCTGCCAGCAGCCTGTCTCTGTCTGGATGGTGGCATATTTCCAGAATGGGGTTCAGGTACGTTGAGATATGTACCGGTCCTGTCGTTCCGCGTGGCGGGAATCTGACTGCCGGTTCCGGCTTCACAGCCCTTTTTCTTCTTGTCGCGGGCATCGGTATGTGTATCTGCATCGGTGCCGTCGGCGGTTTTGAGATGATTGCTTGATTCATGACTTTATCATTTTATTTGTGAATACTCGGGCTTTGGCAGCCCGTTGAACTACAAGGGCTTTACGGTGAACGCTTCCGGAAAGGCAAGGTTTTCGGGGAAAATACCGGAGCGTAGTGAGGATGATTTTTCCCGAAACCTGAAGGGCCTGACCTTGCCGTCCGAAAGAAGCGTTTGCCAACTTTGCCCGGTAGTTCTTCGGTCTGTCAATGGCTGTATTTTCTTTTCTTCCTTCCCGTATTTGTATTCCTACCGTTGCCATTCCCATTAAAATTCGGATACAAAAAGAGCCGCCCGATAGGACAGCTCCGTTCTGCAAGGTTTTACAGGAATATGTATGGTATATCCGTTTCATGGCTTGATGTTATTAGAAAACCAGATGGCTGAGGATACAGAACAATATCACTGCTGCCAGCAGGAAGCAGGCAATCCTGTAAATGAACCTGAAGAATCCCCTGAAACAGACGATGGCTACAGCCGCCCATACCGGAGATACGCCTCTTGTGTGGAGGTAGCTGAACACGATGAACGCAACAACAGCCAATGATACAATCCGAATCCATTTGCTTCTCCATACTCTTTCAATACATTCTCTTGCTTTCATGACCTTACATTATTATACAGGTGAAACATGTCATTTCCAATTTCAAGGGCCGGAAAGCGTACCGCCTCCACAGGCAAGGTTTTCAGGGGAAAATACCGGAGCGCGGCGAGGATGATTTTCCCCGAAACCCGAAGGGCCTGACCTTGCAGGTGGAACAGGGCGGTGCGCTACCTTTGCCCGCGAATTGGAATGACCGTGCTACCGTTTTCTGCCCTCCTTGTTTTTCGGGAACGAAAATACCGTGTTGTAGTCCGCGTCGAAAGTGATGGCGGCATCGAACGCCACACCTTTCTTTCCCTTGAATCCCTTGATGAGCCTGGTACTGCCCGATGAAAACAGCTGCTCCAGATGGTTGTCGGCCAGTTCCTTGTTCAGAACGCGCCGGAACACCAGCAGCCCGCATCCGTCATGGTCGCATTTGGCCACTTTGGAACGGATGATGATTTTCCCCGTCTTGCATTTGGGACAGGTGAATACCTTGCCGGGCATCGGCTGCAAACTGAGCCTGAGTATCTCGTTGGTCGCCCTGCAAGTGTAGTCGCGTATGGAGTTCATGAAGGCTTCCGCGTCAAGGGTATGCCCCTCTATCTGCAACAGCGTCTTTTCCCAGCTGCCGGTCAGTTCCACGTCCGCGACGCGCATGTCCTTCACGACCTCGTAGACATACATTCCCTTTTCGGTCGGGACAATGCTTTTACCGGAACGTGCTATATAGTCGCGCTTGATCAATGTGGTGATGATGGCGGCGCGTGTGGCAGGCGTACCGATACCCAAGTCCTTGATGGCTTCCTTTGCCTGTTCGTCAGTGACGTGTTTTCCGCACGTTTCCATGGCTGCCAGCAGGGTGGCTTCCGTATAGAGGGGTCTGGGCACGGTTCTCTTCTGCGCAAGCCCATGTCCGGTAACGGGCACTGCCTCGTTTTCATCAAACTCCGCCTTTCCTTCGTTCCCGTCCGGCTCGTCCTTCTCCCGGTCCTCTCTTCTTCGGAACACGCCGCGCCAGCCGGGATTGGTCACGATGGAAGAACGGGAACGGAAATCCATATCCTCACAGGTACATTCCATGACCAGCAGTTCTTTTTCACAAGGCGGGGAAAAGGCTTCCAGCATCCTGCCGGTAATCAGGGTATAGACGGTCAATTCCGCTTCGGACAGTTCCTGCGGTGCGATGCCCGTGATAATCAGGGCATGATGGTCGGTCACTTTCGTGTCGTCCACGCTTCGGGTGTTCAGGCTGGAAAAGTCAAGGGTGCTGCCGTATTCCTTGAAATCAGGCATGGCCGCGACTTTCTCCAGCAGGTCAGGGACAAGCGTCATGACATCCTTCGGGATATGGCGGCTGCCGGTTCTCGGGTAGGAAATCAGTTTCTTCTCGTACAACGACTGCGCGATGGATAGGGTCTTGTCCGCTGTCAGGTCGTAATGGATGTTGCAGTCCTTTTGCAAGGCCGTGAGGTCGTAGAGAAGCGGAGCCTGCTGGAATGTCCGTTTGCGCTCCACCTTGGTTATTGTCGCGACGGATTCGGAAGTGATTTTCCGGTAGGCAGCCTCCGCCGTTCCCTTGTCCTTGAACTCTTCGGGGTGTATAAACATACGGTGGTCATCCTGCCGCTTCAGCGTGAGGTGGAGTTGCCAATACGGAGTCGGGACAAAGTTCCTGTTTTCCTTGAACCGGGCACATATCATGGCAAGTGTCGGGGTCTGCACCCTGCCGATGGAGTTGTTGGGCGAACCTGTGGCTATCGCCAAGGCGCGGCTGGCGTTCATGCCCACCAGCCAGTCGGCTTTTGCGCGGCAATCGGCGGCGGCATAAAGGCTGTCATAGTCGCTGCCGTCCCGGAGGTTTTCCATCCCCTCACGGATGGCCTCGTCGGTCAGCGAGGAAATCCACAGGCGTTTGAACGGCTTGGTATAGCCCAAGTGGGAATAAATCCACCGGAAGATAAGTTCGCCTTCCCGTCCCGCATCGGTCGCCACGATGATGCTGTCGCACTTGGAGAACACTTCATCAATAATTTTGAGCTGTTTGCCAGCGGCGAGGTCTGTCACCATACCTTTGTCGGTCCTGATTTGTCTGGAAACCAGACGGAACAGGTCTGGAATCATCGGAAGGTCTTCGGCTGCGGTTTTCGTGTAGCCGTATGTACCGGGCAATGCCAATGACACCAGATGCCCCAACGCCCACGTGACCATGTAGCCGTTGCCTATACAGTAGCCGTCTTTCTTGTCGGTAGCCCCGACTATACGGGCTATATCCATGCCGACACTCGGTTTTTCTGCTATGATTGCTTTCATTTCGGATAAAATTTAAGCCGTTCCCCGTGACCGGAACCGGAGAACGGGAAACGGCGGTTTGACTTGTTTGTTCTACAATTATTGGATTGAGGGTTTTCCGATGGCTATGCCGACGGTTTTACACCGAGGATTTCAATCAGCGGCTCACTGTCCTTGCGTACCAGTTGAAGGGTTGCGTCCATCACCACATCCACCCCGAGGAGAACCAGACTGAGTGGCATGACTTTCGTCTTTTCACCTTTCAGCAGGGTATCAAGTTCGCCCGACATTTCAAGTTCGTCCTTCAGGATACCGATGCCTGCCAGTTCATCCCAGTTCACGTCTTCCGCCTTGAAAGGCGTGTTGTTACCATTATTCTTGTTCATATTGCTGACTTTATAGGTTTTACATTCATTTGACTATCGCTTAGGCTATGCTTGCGCCCTTTGATTTGCGCCCGCCCTGTTTCTGCTCCTGTCCCTGCTTCTGGGCATTGGCAACCACATTGCGCTGTGACGCGTCACGTCTTCGGTCGGGATTCTCGTTGTAGAAGTCCAACCTACCCTGGTTGAAGTTCGCCTTGACATATTGTGAGATGGTCTTGCCGTCGTACCCCTTGATACCTTCAACCAGTACCGATTTGCCGCTCTGGAGGTCGGCACGCTGCTGTCCCGTGAGTTTCACGTCCCATACCTTTTCCGGTATCTTGAACTCGGCACGCTGCTCGAAGCCGTCAGGAGTGCGGGAATAGCTCAGACGTCCCGTTTCCAGGTCTGCCTTGATGAACGAAGAGAACTCCTCTCCCTTGCGGTTCACCATGTCATTGAGGAAGATGGTCTTTCCCTCGCGAAGCTGCTGCTGTTCCTCGGCGGTGATTTTCACGCCGTTGATCTCCTTCGGGATATAGATTTCGCGTGCGCCCTCCGGTGAATCGGGATTGTAGCGTGTATAGGCAGGTCTGCCGGTCGCCTCGTCCAGCTTGACATACGAGGAGAATATCTCTCCGTCCTTTCGTTCCATCCCTTCCACGAAGATGGCCTTGCCCATATTGAGGTCTTCAATCTGCTGCTTGGTCAGTTCCACGCCGCCCAATGACTGGCGGTTGAAGAGCTTGTCATTATCGAATATGAACTCGACACCCCTGCGCTCGGCATTGATCTGGATGTGGGCGTCGAACTCCTTGCCGCTGTTGGAAATCATCCCCTCGACAAACACCTTCTTGCCTTCACGCAGGTCGTTCTGTTCCTGTTCCGTGAGTTGCACGCCCTTGATTTCTCTCGGTATGAAAGCGTTCTCCGCACGCATGGCGACCACCTCGTTGGTGAGCTTGTCTATGCTGACAAACGACGGGATGTATTCGCCGTTGCGTCCTTTCAGTTCCACGACACGTCCCATGTTGCCTGTCTCAAGCAGGTTCTTCTTGTCCTCATCGGAGAAGATATGCCCGAAATACGGGCGGTCAAGCTCGGGCTTCTGTCGGATGCCGTGGATACCGAGGGCAATCTGACCGCTGGCGGTCTGCTGGAATGACAGGCGTGCGTCGGTGCGTAATACGGCGGAGCCGAAGTTCATGCTGATGGGCACGACCTGGTTGGTCTTGTAGCCTTTGAGCATCTGGTCGAGGAGACCGCGTTCCTGAAGATACTCTCTGGACAGTCCGAAGTTTTTCAACTCGTCCCAGTTGATCATGGATTCGTTGTAGCGGTGCTTGGGTTGCTGCTGACCGCCCTCCTGGACTGCCTGCTGCGGGGTTTCATTTTTCTTTGCCATTTCTTCTTGATTTTTTTGGTTGATACTTTGGTTTTCCTTGTCGCGTGGAACAATCTCGTACTTCTTTAGAAATTCCTCCACGGCTTTCGTCTGCTTTCCTGCCGCCATGTCCTCTACTGCCTGCCTTACTTCCGGGTTATCCAGCGTGTCCTCCTTGACGGTGAGGATGCCGAACCGTGTCGGGTCTTTGAGCTGGCTCCAGAAGTTCTTCAGGAAATTCTCGAACAGGTTGGCGTAGCGGTCGATTTTCAGAAAGGAGTTCTGGTGCTCCTTGTCTGCCGGAACCGTCTTGAACCGGCCGTCCTTGTTGATTTCGGACACCGCTTGTAAAATCAGTTCCATCTTGTCGAGGATGAACACGATGTCGCTCATCTGTTCGTTCTCGGTGACTTGAGGTTTAGGGGGATCGTCCCTTCCATTTTTCTTTGCCATAACTTTGTTTTTTAGAGTTGATACTTAAAATTGTCAGTGCAAATATATAGGGTGAATTTTGATAAATAATTAGTTTGCAATGCGTTATACTATATGTTTCATCACTTGTCATCACGTTTCACCGCAGGATGGAAAACAGAGGAAGAGAAAAGAGAGAAAACGGAGGGAGAAATCATGAAAACGCCCCGAAAATGGCGCACAACCGCAAGCGGGAAAGGCATAAAAAGGGAACGCTGGGAAAGAAAAAGCGCGAAACAGACCGAAAAGTGGAAAAACGAGCGACAAAAAGAAAGAAAAACCTGTCTTATGCAGAGTTGGGAGCGAGCTGTCTTTAGTCCCCGTTTTCTTGTGGCACTCTATAAGACAGGAGGCAGTGTAAGGTTGGGAAATGATAGGATGGCATAGAGCATTGGGACAACATTAACCGATAAAATATAGCCGTCATGTTGTTTTTTAGAATTGTCCTATGCGTCGTAGGTCGCTTCGCTTGCTAAGTCCCGACCCATTCCTCAACTCGGACGGCGATACCGGAGCGTTTTTTCGGGTGAAAAATTACTGAAAGGAATTTTTTGCCCGAAAACCGGAGGCCTGAACGTGGAAGGTATCGTCCCTCCGAGTTAACTTCTTAATGGGACTTGACAAGGGAAGCGTGCTTATGATGGATTTTTATAGAGGAATATGGAATAAGGCACTATCGCATTGTTGATGAGTGCCATAGATAATTGCTTTTTGATTACTTTTGTAGAGCGATGCGCTTAAGAAGTGGTTTTGTTCACTCTTGGATAGTTGTTCATTAAAAATGAACACAATTAAATAATGAACAAACATTATATTTATATTACTATCATTCAGATGCTTGTGTATTTCTATTGGAGAAATCTGGTACTTTTCCCAATTTTTTCCAATAGATGATTTGGTAAGAGATGATTTGCTTTGCAAACTTTCGGCACTAATACAGAATAGTGCCAAAAGTTAGTAAAAACAAAGCCATAGGAGAGCCGAAATGAATTTAATATTTAATTCTTGCGGATTTTTCGCAGAAAATGGGAAATAAATTTGCCTATGCGGAATTAAAGCACTACTTTTGCAAAAAAGCAGCGAAATTATGATATTAAATCTGGAATTCAAGAATTATCGTTCGTTCAAGGGCATTTGTTCGTTCACAACGGAACCGACCTCTTCAAAAGCAAAGGCCGAAAATCTGTGTGACGTGGAAACCATTGCAGAGGGAAACAAGAAAGCATTGAAGATATCTTTAATCTTTGGTGCCAATGCTTCCGGTAAGACCAATATAATAAAGTTCCTGTATGGATTCAGACGTTGGGTTCTGAATTTGGATAATCGTGTCGGTGAAAACATAACTTTGTATCAGCCTTTCAAGTTTGACAGTACAACAGTAAATGCTCCCATTGAATTTGCAATGGAGTTTATAGCACAAAAAGTGAGGTATAAGTATGAAGTCCGTTTTACCAGGCTGCAAATTGAAGCGGAGTCATTGATATCATACCCCAATGGCAAGCAGACACAACTTTTTGAAAGAATCTTGCTTCCTGAAGATAAAGAATCCGACACTTTGAAATTCGGAGCAAGTCTTTCTACTTTCAAACCCTTTCAGGTATTCAAGAATCAGTTGTTGATCTCAAAATTTTTGAAAGATACCCCTTGTGAGCCGATAACCAACGCTGCAAGATATCTGGCGGATATTGTCATATCAAACGGCTTTCATGAAGATACAATGCTTGGAGAGGACAAGGAAATGCTCCGATGGCTGTATTCACATCCGGATAACAAGAAGATGCTTGCAGAATTCTTGACCTTTGCAGATACCGGATTGGCGGATTTTCAATTGGAAAAACGTAGTGATGGCGTGGAGGTCACAAGTCTGCACGGATTGTATAAGGATGGTGAAGATTCAGGCAAAACTACAGATTTGCCGTTGAAGGAAGAATCTTTTGGTACAAGGGCCTTGTTTATCATCGGCTGCCATATATTACAGGCATTGCAGAACGGAAGTCCATTTTTTATAGATGAAATGGATTCGGGACTTCATTCTTATATCACAAAATTGATAGTGGATATTTTCCGGAACGAAAGAATCAACAAGCACAATGCCCAGTTAGTCTTTACCACCCATGATGTGAATCTTCTTGACCAAAATACGATTCGTAAGGATCAGGTGTGGTTTACGGAAAAGGATAAATACGGTGTGTCTGAAATATTCTCCTTGTCTGATTTTGATGATGTAAGAGAAGATACCTTGTTTGCCAAATGGTATTTGAACAACAAATTTGGAGGTGTACCTTCATTGCAATCATTAGAAAAACTTTTTGTGGAGAATGGCGAGAAATAACGAAAATACGCGTCATAGCAATTATGTCATAAGAATAGTGTGCGAAGGCAATAAGACCGAACCACTATTCTTCACAAGTCTGTGCGACCTGTATTGTAAAGACAAAGGTGCTATGGACGTGCGAACCATTCCCCAACCTTATATACCGGAGGACGAAAAGCCGGAAAATTCTGCACGCGGTAATTATAAAGGTAAAAAGCGCAAAATCAAAACCGGAAATAACCCTGTTGAGGATGTAGTGATAGCTGGAGTACCTCCGTTAAAGTGGGTGCTATATGCCAGACAAATTTTATCGGAGGGAGTGGATGAATCCTGGGCGGTCTATGATAAGGACAAACATCCGAAACATGAAGAAGCCTATCTGGAAGCAAATAAAGTAATTGACGGCAAGAAAGTCAATATAGCTTTTTCAAGCCGTAGCTTTGAATACTACCTGTTATTGCATTTTGAATACATTTACCATTGTTTCAATGAAACAGAATGCGGTGAAAAAGTGCGCGGCAAAAAGCATATATTTGAATGTGGAACAGGAAAGAATCCTGGAAAGGATTGTGATGGCAAGAATTGTATAAACGGTTATGCAAGGAAAAAGGGATATTGGCAGGAAACCAAATCTTCGGAGTCCACATTCCCTCTTGTCAAAGATAATTTGGTGAAGGGTATCGTCAACGCATGTAGGCTAAGGGCGGAAAGTGATTTGAAAACAAGAGAGCCTATCTATAACAGGAATCCTTATACGAATGTGGATATCCTTGTCGGCAGACTGATTGGAAAAGTAACAATTGCTTATGGTGACGCATTTTCGTATAAAGAACGTGGATGCAATTGGTCTGTCACTTTGAATGAAGACGGTTTGACCATAACGAATCACAAGAACGGATTTGAGCATTTTGGCAAAGGGCTGTTTGTCGTATATGATTGGGAAGCCAAGTCCAAAAAAGAATTGAATGTGGATACGTTTTTATTGCAAGCGAATGAGATAAAACAACTGCCTTGCAAACTTGAAGCAACACAAGTTATTTCTATTCAGGTGAATCCGGAAAAAGAGATATTGTTGTTACCTAAATTTGCCATATAAGAATTTAATCCTTGAATTTTGCAGAAAATTCGCAAAAACTAAGTCTTAATTCTCATAACAAGGATTTAATTTCCGGATTCTGTAAATTGAGTTTACGAGTCAATGTACCAAAAAGGTGCAAAAATAATCAGATATTGATTACCTCTGCACCATTTTCGCACAGTTACAGATAAAGCAGTATGATGAAAATTTAGGTATGAATGCTCCAGCCGTGGAACGGTTCCATGATTACGGCAAAAGATTCGTCCGGTCTGCCATGGTATAGCAATCCACCGACAACACCCTTGCTTCCGTCCGCAGCCACCTCAGCAAAACCGAATGAATACGGCGCGAAATCCCAATAGAGTTCAATTTCATACCTGCCGTTGGAGTTCTTCTCCCACTGTTTGAGGCGTTCGATACATTTCTCAAAAGTTGTGTCGCCAATGCTCTTGGCATACTCCAGCACCTTGTCGTAGTGTTCCTGACATTTGATTTTCATATCCGATAATTTTAAGTTGTTTGTAACAGTTCTTCATATATGCCGAAACCGAGGCACTCTGCTATGGTAAAGTCCTCCATGCTTTTATCCGCCAATGATTTCAGGTCATCTACCCCGTTGCAGTAATAGAATATCTCGTCATCCATTTTCGTATCGGAGTCCATAGACAAGGCAATCCTTGCCTCTACCGTTTCCAGAGTGTCACGCCAGCGGATGACACAATCCGCATAATGAGGTTCACGTCCCTGTCCGCTGTAGAATTTCAGATAAAGGCCGCCAATTTCCCGTCTGACTTCACCGGGCTTTTTCCATGTACTGTCATCCACGATTTCAAAGCCCATTCCTTCAACCAACAGGCACGTGCCGTTGTCATTGACCATCATGGTGCGTTTACCGATATGCCTTTCACGTTTTTCAGCCCAATCCGGCAAGTCCCAACGCTCCACAGTCCAGATTCCACGGTAGTCTTCCGGAATGGCGTTGTATTCACTTAATGTTATCTTTCTCATATTCATCTGATTTATAAATTACAAAACTTGACCGTATAAGTCTTGCACGGTTTCCCGAAAGCAGGATAACGATCGAACTCCTTGTATGATTCCCAATCCACGCTCATCGTGTATCCGTTCGGGAAGTTTTCTGCGATGAACCGGGTTATCATGTCCTTGTCTTCATCGGTGAGAAACAGCTCTTCCTCTATTCCGTATTCCAATGAAAAAATCGCCCATTCGGGAATGTTGTCCCAAACGAGCGGTTCCTTTTTATTGTCATTCATGATTCCTGTAGTTTTTGAGGCGATGCGATAAGTTTACTGATAATGCCGTCAAGTTCTTCTTCCCATTTTCTGTCACCGTTTCCGAAAGAGGGATAGGTCAGCTGGTGCCAGTTGTGGTAATCGAAAAGTTTCATCCTCAGCGGATAGTAGTCAAAAAGTTTTTTGCCGTCCAAGAAAATGCGGATATGGTTAATCCCCACATTCATCGCGTTCAGACCATGCCCGACGAGAATCTCATGGAATCTTTCCATCGGTGTGAAGTTGCTTCTCTTTTTCATGTCTTTTTTTATTTATAGTTTAACAATACATTCTGTACAATTCGGCATCGGACAACGCACACAGTTCTTCTTCGGTACAGTAACCGTCAATCTCTTCGCACGCTTCCATTGCCTCATATATTCCGTTACGCATATCGTTTATCAGTTCATCCCGCAGACTCTCCACGGATACCCGGAATATCTGTTTTTCGGTATTTATTTCTCTGACTGGATAGGCGCATCCTTTCCAATGGATTTGTCCGATGACTATATTATTCCCATCACTTTGAATCAAATGTCCTTTAGTGGCGTTGCTTACTCTTGTTCTATTCATAACCATCTGTTTTTATTTTGTTAAACACATGCCGGCTCGTGAGCCGATATTTTATTTCTTGCCTGCCCTGCCGTTCCGTGCCGGATTGTGCAAGGCTTTCCGTAAAAATACCGCAAGCGCAGCGAGGATGATTTTTGCGGAAACCCGAAGGGCTCGGCCTTGCTCAATCTGCCAGGCACGGGACGAACTTTGCAGGCGGAAATAAAAAAGCGGTGTCTTATTCCTCTTTCTTGTCGTCTTCCTCTTTCGGTATCAGATGCTGCAAATCCGGATCGTTCTTGATTCGTTCTTTCTCATCCTCGATGATTTGCAGTACGTCCGCCTTGATCTGAGAATAATTACGGTCAATCTGTTGCTGCATGATGTCGTTGCCGTCCGCATCCCTGAACTCATTGATTACCGGAATTTTCTTGTAGGCTTTCATTTCCGCGGATACTTTTGCACTGTCAACGATAATCCGCGAATGGAAAATCTTCTGGTCTATCTCTTCCCCGAAGTTGTCAGCCACGCTGCCCACGAATGTTCCCTGCGAAAGATTAGCGATTTTGGAAGCAGGTATCAAGGAATCCAGTTGCGTATTGATGGAGGTGGATGTATCCTGTCGGTTGATGGAAATGGACTGCCGCTGCTGGAGTATCTTGCCGAAACGCTCCGACAGGTTCTTGGCCGTTTCCCCGACCACCTGTCCACTGAAGATGTTGCCGACCGTATTTTGGATCACCTTCGCCTCTTTATCTCCGTAGTCACGAGCCAACTGCGAGAAGTCCTGGAAGCCGAGACAGACCGCAACCTTGTTACTTCTCGCGGTGGCTATCAGATTGTCAATGCCACGGAAATAGATGGTCGGCAACTCGTCAATAATAATGGAACTTTTGAGTTGTCCTTTCTTATTTACCAGTTTCACTATACGGCTATTGTACAGTCCCAATGCCGCCGAATAGATGTTCTGCCGGTCGGGGTTGTTGCCGACACAGAGGATTTTCGGGTGTTCCGGGTTGTTAAGGTCAAGCGTAAAATCATCGCCCGTCATGACCCAGTAGAGCTGCGGTGAAATCATCCTCGAAAGCGGGATTTTAGCGGACGCAATCTGGCCCTGCAACTGATCTTGTGCGCCTCCCTGCCAGGCATCCATGAACGGTGAGAGGTAGTTTTCCAACGAGGGATAAGAGGTGAGAATCGTGAAAATGTCGGCATACGGTTTGTTCAGGAACTCTATCGCATGAGGGAACGTGCAATACTTGCCGTCCTTGTAAATCCGCAAGTACCAGATGATGGCCGCAAGCAGGATAATCGGTGATTCCACGAAAAAATCACCCTGTTTCTGTATATCGGGTAAGTCAAGGGCATTGCTGCCCCCTTCTCCCCTAAGAACCGTACATGAGAGTTTCCCCTCATACGGCTCAAGCAACTCAATATTTCTATTTGTTGTTAGAAATCGGCTCATACTTTCAACATTTTCGTTTATTTCGCTTGTAGCAGTTGTTGTGGACAAGTTGCCGTACAATCGAACCACCAACAGATATTTCGTTGACGTTCCATGCTTTTGTACAATCTATTTCCTTGCCACATAACGGACAAATCCGGTTCTGCTTGTTCCATAAATATAAGAGAGACTTACGTCCCTTGAGAGATTCCAGCATTTGTTGCTCCTTTCGCTGAAAGAAATAATCATCGTATTCCGGGTCGAAAGGGTTTGCCTCACCTTTGATTTGCTTGTACGGGGTATAATGTATATCCGACAACCTTTTAAGGGTCAGGTAGTTCACTTTCTTGCTCTTGGTTTCATATTTCCATGCAAACGTCCATTTACGCCCCCGAATTTCATGCCAATATTTGTCTGCAACCCAAGACTTGCGTTTCTTTGGATGGCGACGTAAAGCCCATTTCTTCGTGAGATTGTAAATGTGATTGTCACAACCATGAAAAGCATCGGTTGATGCACCATATCGGTAATAGTTGCCCCAACCTGTGATTACAGGATTAAGCATTCGTATCAGCGATTCCTGCTTACACATTTTATGTCCTTTAACGATGTCACCGATTTTTGCCCTGAAGCGTTTCTGTGCATCTTTGGACGGGGATGTGTATAGCCTTTTGCCAAACTTCCTCACATTGAAACCTAAGAAATCAAAACCGTCGTATATGTTCGTAATGGTAGTTTTCTCTTCGGATAAGGTCAGCCCTCTTTCTTTGAGAAATTCTATCACGATAGGTTTGACTTCGTTTTCCAATAGCTCCTTATCTCGACCTGTGATTATAAAGTCATCCGCATAACGAATAAGGTTTACCTTGTAGTGGAATGTCTTATTGTTGCGCCATAATCTTTTGAATCTTTCAGCCAAGAGTGGTTGAAGTCCGTCAAGTGCTATATTTGCAAGTGTCGGTGATATGATACCTCCTTGTGGTGTACCCTCTTCTGTCGGGAATAGTTTGCCATTGAATACAGCTCCACATTTCAGCCATTTTCTGAGTATCGTCTTATCCATAGGGATATGATTAAGAAGCCAGTCGTGGCTGATATGGTCGAAGCAGCCTTTAATGTCTCCCTCCAAAATCCATTCGGGGGAATGCTGGCGGTTTAGAACCGTATCAATCTGACGGATAGCGTCCATTGTCCTGCGTTTCTTGCGGAAACCATAAGAAAAGCGGTCGCCTGTCGTTTCGGCTATCGGTTCCAATGCCATGAGATATAATGCCTGCATCGCCCTGTCTTTCATTGTCGGTATTCCCAACGGTCGGAGTTTACCGTTCTTTTTCTTGATGTGAACCCTACGAAGCGGCTGCGGATTGTAACCACGACGTTTCAGTTCACCGATTGCTTTGTACTTGCGCTTGGGAGAATCCCAAAGCTGTTTATCTACTCCAGACGTTTTCTTCCCTTTGTTGGAAGTAACCCTCTTTACCGCCAATGCCTTGGCGTAAAAAGAGTGGGTCAGCATCCACTGCAAGGCTTTCACCTTGTTATGTCTGCCTTCCTTTTGAGCCTTTACAATACGCGCTTGTAGCTTTCGGACATAGGCTTCACACTTGGACCAGTCCATGCCGTCCCAAGTTAGATTCCTACTATCAGCAGGCGCACACGATGTTTTAGTTTCGTTCATTTGCTTTCCTCCTTTTGAAAGTTCTAAAAGTTATCTTGTAAAGAGTTACCATATACGGAAGTCTGCCCACTTTCGTGTCGGATGATGTCACCAATAACAACCCGTGATGTTGATTCAATCCGTATCCACCCCATTACAGGGTGGCATTCGCTTTTTCCGTTATCTCATACCTGCACCCCATTCGGCTTGCCTTGCGGTTCGCTTACTCGCATTCTTACGAGAGAGATACAGGCTTGCCCTGTTCCACGTAATTGACAAACGGATAGTTTAGGTTCTGCCAAGTCCGCCGGCAGTGCTGTGTCCGTGTAACCCCAACATGGGCAAGGGTTATCCGACTGCTTACCTTTTGGTGAGAGCTAAAGTATCTTGCGCTCCTTCAAACCTTACGACGGCTAAAGTCAGTTCACTTACGTTAACCATGCTATCCAGCCTCGCCACTCAACGGTATGATACTAACCGTCCTTGACATTCCCTCACGGTTCAGTCTTGTCCTTTCGGAAAGTGTACTTTGTCCTATAAGCTTGGCACAACCCATCACTGGAGATGCACCTTATAGTAGGCTACCGCTGACGGAACAGCGGGTTAAATCATGCAATTAATATCACTGTCTAACAATCAATTACGTGACTTTACAGGTCACACCCAGGTCTTGTTCAAATTGAGCATTATCGTGTAGGCGGATTCGTAGGCATCGGATATATCCACCATAAATTTAGGATTGATGGGATTGCACCTGTGGCTGCGGCGCGGGTCGTCGAAGTTTATTACATAGAACTCCGGCTTGACCTTGTAATGTTCTCTATGTTTAAGTAAATGGTTGTAAGCTATTTCCGACAAATCCGGGAACTTGTAATCGTAGATATACATGGCAAAGGATTTCTCGATTTGCTGTTTTATGTAGTTGTTTACCACCGCGTAACTCTTTCCCGAACCGGGTGTTCCAAGCACGATGGAGGCTCGGAAGGGATTGACGATATTTATCCAGCCGTCCCATTCCTTGCCCTGATAGACAAACTTCGTGGGCAGGTTGACGGAATACTCGTTTTCCATGAGACGCGTTTCCTGCATGAAACTCTCGTTGGCGGTGTTGAACACATCTTCCATGAGGTTGTTTTTCAGCATACGGCTTATCCATACACCGGACATCAAAAGAAGGATATATCCGGCGGTGAGCGTCACCGTATAGAGTGCGGCATTGACTGTAGGATTGAACGGCAGGTCGAGAATCCACCAGTTCATGAAGAACAGCACCAGCCCCGAAAGGAAAGCGGCGTATATCCTGTTCCAGGTCATCTTCTGGTTCTTCACGCCCTTTGTGCCAAGACATGAAAGGGCAAGGAATATGACGGCAAAGACCTTTGTTGTCAGCAGGTTGCTGAAAAGCCCCGCCGTCCGCTGGAAATTAAGGAGTATCCTGTCAACCACTCCTATATTGATACCCATATCCACGAATGACCGGTAGCAGAACCAATAGACGTGGATGACAATAAACACGATGGATATGGCACGCATGAACTCCATGACTTTGGCCAATCCTCTCAAATCATCTTCCTGTTGCATAATGAACTGATTTTAATGTTGTTGATAAATTCGTAATTATGATATTCCGCGAGAGCGGCGTTTCTTCTTCCTTTTGCGTTGCAGCCTTCGGGCAAGTGCCTCCTCCTGCGGGTCAGGACCGTTCGCCTCCATGTCGAATATTCCGAAAGCCTGTTCGATGGCACTCTCCATATCGGAAGAGAAACCGCTTTGCATACCGTACTCCGATATGGGAGCATCCGGATTCGGGATGTCGCCCGGATTATTGAAGAGCCGTTCAAAGGCATTCGCCGAGAACTCCTTTCCGAGCCGTGAGCCGTTATATACCTCCCGATTCTTGTGGTCGATAAAGGTCGCGCCGTAAATGCGCCCTTCATCATTCTCGCGGAACACCACGTCTATGCCTTTTCCACCGAGCAGGCGTACAAACTCCTCTCTATTACCACGGCAACCGTGCATGGCAAGTGCAACATCATTCCGTATTTTCGGTTGACATTTCTTGGCTTTGTACTCGCGGGCGTTGTAGCCGATACGTTTTTCCAATCCCTCGTAACCGTAGCATTTTCCGATAAGGGAGGACTTGATGGGCGTACACAGCGGTTTGCCCTCATCATCCGTCATGGTATAGACAATACCGTTGTAGGGTGTGCCCTCGAACTCGCCCCTAACCTGTTTCGCCTCGATATTGAAGCAGGAAAGCATCGCGCTGTACTCCCCGAAAGACTGGAAACGGTAAGTGGAGAACACGCTCTTTACAATGTTGGATACCTGCTGTTTCACATCCCCGTTTTGATAGTCCGCTTTCTTGAGGTATGGCTCCAACAATTCTTTCCGTTTGTCCTCCACCTGTTTCAGTCCGAATTTCTTTTCCAGTTCCCGGCAGGCTTTCATCGAGCGATTCCACTCGTAGGCATCGTCAATCTTTTCCCCTTTTTCGTTCACGCAGGTGGAAACGATATGGATATGCCTTCGGTCAATGTCCTCGTGGATATACACGATGTAAGGCTGGTCGCCGTAGCCCATTTTCTGCATATACTCTTTTGCCAAATCCGCAAACTGTCCGTCTGTCAGACGGTCGTCCAAAGAGGGATTCAGGGATATGTGCAGTATAGGCTTTTCCGTGTTCTTGTTGGCAAGCAGGTAGTTCTCGAAAGCCCAAAGGGTCTGCCGCATGATGTGTTCCGGATTGCCGGTGACATCCGTAATCATGCGGTTTCCGTAAATGATGCGTGCGGTGGCATCCTCCACTTTCTGCTGGTTATAGATGATAGCCCCGTAAAGGGAAACGCCCCTGTTGATTTTAGCCACCATGTCATTCCTCCTCCCTTTTCCTTTTAATAAGGTAGGTCTCTTCAAACTCACGGGTCAGCATGATAATCCGCTTGCTCAGCACCACCAGATCGATGGTCGCCTTTTCCAGATTGCGGAGCAGCGCATATGCCCGTTTCTCTCCGAAATTGGTCTTGACCGCCTTGACCGTCTGGTTGTAATTGTTGCCGATACTCTGGAACTGATGGTAGAAATTGGTCAGGCGGATGTAGTAGTCCATTGTCGCCTTGTCGATTTTCACAATCTTGATTTCCTTACCGAAAACCATTGCCTTGATGAACTTGGAGCGTTCCTTCAATCCTGATTTTTGAAATTGGATGTCGAACTTTACATTCTCTTCCGAGTTCAATCGCATCACATAGCGATACACGGCAGGGTCTGTTTTGGGTTTCCGCCCTGCACTTTTTCTTGTCTTTCCGTTCTTTTTTTCTTCCATACGCATTGATATTTTCTGTTTCTGATTTTCCGTCCCGGATTCACGACTTTGGAGTGAATCCTTCCCGAGCCGTCAGGCGAGCGGCAAGTTGTTTTGAGTGCCCGAATTTATTTCGGGTGCCTCAAAACACAACTTGCTATGTTCGCTTGAACATGAATTTTCCTATCGTCAAATTGTATTTAGACCTTCAGCCTCATTCTTCGGCTTCGGGAAAGCCCCGTCGCGGTATCCGTTTCGTTTTCGATGCAAAGTTATGGCGGTTTATTCTGTTGTAAAATAGCGAGTTATGTGCAACGTGATGACAAACGGTGACACAGGTCGTCACCTCCCTTGAAACATGGTGCCGGTATGAAAAAATACCCTTTTATTTGCAGCGTGAACGGTAAAACAAACCAATAGTCAAGTGACTGTCCGTTGTATTGTCGGTTAGCGAAAGTACCTGTTACAACAGGCAGGCAATGATTGGATGATTGCTTTGTTTAGGCAGAGAATTATCGGTTTGTCGGTTGGTGAGCACAAAGCAACCGTATCACCAACAAACCGTATCACAAAGCAAACAACAGACAAGTAAAACAATAGTGTAATAAACCATTAAAAAGTTCAGTTATGAAGAAGAATCCGTTATTCGTTGCAGTCAGCAACCAGAAAGGTGGGGTCGGCAAAAGTACAATGTTGGTAACGCTTGCCAGCCTCCTGAATTATTCGATGGACAAGAGTGTGGCCATCGTCGATTGTGACTCTACCCAGCGCAGCCTGTTCAATTTAAGGGAACGGGATATGGAAATGGTAGAGATGAACAAGAAGTATATGGTACTGTTGGAGGAACAGAGACTTCGTGGATGCAAGATTTATCCTATCAAACAGGCAAAACCTGAGAATGCACGTCAAGTGGCCGGAAATCTGGCAGCCAAAGGAGATTTTGATATTGTCTTCATTGACCTGCCGGGTTCTATGGATATATCCGGTGTCTTGCAGACCATCTTCAATGTGGATTATGTACTGACTCCCATTGCCGCAGACAATTTCGTCATGGACAGCAGTTTTGTCTTTGCCAAAAGCGTCATGAAGTTTGTGGAAAACCGAAAGAATATCCCTTTGAAAGATGTGTTCCTTTTCTGGACAAAGGTCAAGAAAAGAAGCAATACCGAGGTGCTTGACAATTATATGGCACTGATGAAGAAACAGGGATTGAAAATTCTGGATTCATCAATTCCCGATCTATGCCGCTATGACAAGGAACTGTCAGCCCGTTCACGAACTTATTTCCGCTGCTCGCTCCTTCCTCCACCGGCAGGACAGCTTAAAGGCAGCGGATTGCAGGAACTGGCAAATGAACTGATTGTGAAATTTAACCTGTAATTGAAATATGGCAAAGAAAATTGTAAAAGTGAACGAAGAGAAAATCAGAGGTTATATGGTCGGAGATATACCTGATGCCATCGAGAAAGAGGACGTCATCGTGGAAGAAGTTCCGGCAGAGGAAACCTATGATAGTCAGGATACGGAAAAGGAAACTGTCCGGGAAAAGTCCAAACCACGCAAGAAGCGTGAGAGTGACAGCCACTTCCGTCAGAAGTATCTGGTAAATACCCCCATGCCGGGACGTATCCAGGTGTACCTGAACCGTGAACTGTACGACGAAGTAAAGAATTATCTCAATGTGATAGCTCCCGAAGTAAGCATTGCAAGCTATATCAGCAATATCATAGCCGAGCATATAGAACTCAATATCGAGGAAATCACCCAAATGTATAAAGATCGTTTTTCACCCCCTAAAATTCAATAGTCATGGAAACAACAGCAATATATTTTTCAGTAAAAGTCCTGTCGGCAACCTACATTCTATATAAGATATGGATGTTCATATTCAGTCAGAAAGTTTATGAGTTTTGGGACAGGCAACACAGTTATATGCGTATCGCACGTGTCCGCTTATGGAAATTCCGTAAAAAGCGAATGGCAGAGAAAGCAAGGAAAGTCCGATACAGTGCAAGACTGAAACAGGCTGACGAATGGATAGCGAAAGCCGAAAGCGAAAACACAGAAATTAAGCAAGAGAAGAAAACCGAAATTCCGCAGAGTCCTCCTATTGATGACAATGATGTAATCGGCAAGACAAAAATAGTTTATCTTGAGGATCCGGAAGTGGCGAGAAAAACTCCAACACGTTCCGAACCGTTGAAAAAAGAGCCCATAGATGAGGACGAGGATATAAATCCCGACGATGTGAAGGACGATTCTGTTCCACAAAAAGGGCTGACTGAAGCGGAAAAACAGGAACTTATGTCAAATAACGAGGCCATACCCGATCCTGATTTTTCAAAGGCACTTACCTTTGAGGAATTGAACAATGTCGCTGATGTACTTTTATCTGGAACGGATGATAGAAAGAAAATCCAAAATGCGGTCGAAACTTTATATCACCTTCAGGATACTGACCTGTTCAAGTTCTTTTCAACTGAATTAAGTACTCAAAATCAATTGGAAAAACTGCTCAAGGAAAACTTGAATCCGACAAATGGTAAAGATATGGCACAGCAATCTGTGGAACAGACCGGCATTGACTGGAATAAATACATGTAAATATGGAATCGAATATTAAAAACAAAAAACAAGCACCTCAGAAGCTAATTTCTGAATCTTTAGATCTGAAACGTATTCCCGCAGCTCGAGCTCCTCGCATTTCTTTAACTGAAGAGGAAGTCATCAGCCTTATGCGAAAGGAAGCCGCTGTCAAAAAGAAGATAGGAAATTTTATAGATAGTATGCTTTGCGATAATTCAAAAGCCTCAGAAATGGATAATGAAAAAAATAAGACAGAGGCTTTCGATATAAATGAATTCGTTTAATTGTTTCTTTTTGTAGTCATCGTTTTTGAAGGTATGCCGATGTGATATCGGTGTGCCTTTTTTGATTGTATATCGCTTTGTAAAATCAGCCTTCCAAACCGTAAATATAGCCTTCAAAATCCCCTCCCGATGTAACGTGATGACATACGGTGTCATAGGTCGTAAGGTTTGTAAATCAATAAATTAAGTGCTATATATTTGTCGTCGAAATAATTTTTTGTCTCACTATTTAAATGTTTCGACACATGAAAAAAAGATTCTTTTTGGCAGCCATGACGCTGCTGGTTTCAGTGGGGGCTTTCGCCCAGGGTAACGGTATCGGCGGCATTACCGAAGCAACCAACATGGTCACTTCGTATTTTGACCCCGGCACCAAATTGATTTACGCCATCGGAGCCGTAGTCGGCCTTATCGGGGGCGTAAAGGTCTATTCAAAGTTCGTGCGACGTGAAGTTGCATCAGTGATTGTGTAACATTTAGATTACACCTCCAGTTCCGTCTGGAGTAGCCTACGGACACATGCATCAGGAGTAATTCTTTTGTATGAAGCTGTCCCGACAAGG
>Ga0129317_1000093_pt1 | contig 110338 bp, 92 predicted proteins | sample Cm1ome_FD_94430 | JGI IMG/M metagenome (GOLD analysis project Ga0129317, IMG submission 94430) | Eastern black-and-white colobus group fecal microbial communities from Wisconsin, USA - Cm1105 metagenome | ecosystem: Host-associated > Mammals > Digestive system > Large intestine > Fecal | place...
ACCTCCAAATGTAGTAAATTTCTATCTCCTATCCATGGAGTGGAGTAAAAAGCTATTTACTATCATCATTATGAGCTTGAAATAGGCAAATGTCTATCTACCCAAGAATTGAGCGCTTACGAAATAATTAAAAATACTTCTACTCCTACGTTAAACCATCCTGCAAGAAAAAAAGAATAATATTGCATAATATGACAAATTATAATAGATATAGTCGAAAGAAGCCTAATTGCACTAATACTGTAGTCTATTTTCTTATTATCCATTTGCAGTTCTCCTTTATTCTATAAACAGTAACCGTTCCACTGAATTTCACTTTAAAGATCAGTTTCTCTCTTTTAAAATTATTCACAATTATATAATACTTAGGAATCAGCAAAAGTCAGCGTTATTTTTTGTTTCTTTCAATTTCTGATAGCGTGCTTCCAGCTGTACTAGCTCCATCTCAAAATCTTGCCTGTTTTTCTGCTTTATTGTCTGTAAAATTAATCCTGCGAAAAATGACTGAAGGGCTGCAAGAATCGCAAAACCGCAAACCACCAAAGTAGGGATTCTGGTAACTACACCATAACTTAAATAGTGCAAAAATACCGGTGCAAAAAAAATACCAGCAAGCATAAACAATATCAAAGAAAAGATTCCAAAAAAAGCCAAGGGCTTATAATTGCGAAATAATTTCGCAATTGTTTTTAATACCCGAAATCCATCTGAATAGGTATTCAGCTTAGATTCGCTTCCCTCCGGACGATCGCGATACTCTATAATCACATTATCCAATAACATATTTTTGTCTATGGCATGAATACTCATCTCAGTCTCAATTTCAAATCCTTGAGACAATACTGGAAAGCTTTTTACAAACTGATAGCTGAAAGCCCGATAACCTGTCATAATATCTTTAATATCACTCTTAAATAGCAAATTAATACTCTTCCGCACTAAACTATTTCCAAAATTATGAAAGGGTCTTTTATTTTCCGTAAAATAGGTTGAAGACAAACGATCCCCTACTACCATGTCTGCCCTTCCTTCCAGTACCTTATGAATCATCTCAGGAGCATATTCCGCAGGATAGGTATCATCCCCATCCACCATTAAATAGCACTCTGCGTCTATTTCCCGAAACATTCGGCGAATCACATTCCCTTTTCCTTGCTGCGGTTCTCTGCGCACTACAGCGCCAGCTTCACTGGCTATTTTAGCGGTCTCATCTGTAGAGTTATTATCATACACATAAATAACACTGTTTTCCGGAAGAATTTTCCTATAGTCCCCCACCACTTTACGAATCGTCTGCGCTTCATTATAACAAGGTATCAGCACTGCAACCTTATCCATCTTTCCATCTCCTTTACACTATAACCTATCCTGAATTATACCTACTGCTTCAATAACTGTCTCGAAAAATAACATTCTATTTCTTCATCTATGATAGAGGATGTATCATTTCCTAATATTTTGATATTTTTTATAACGATCTCCGTATCATCTACATTTTTTATAGAAATATTCGCTGATTGAGCATCTTCCACTCCAGCTATCGGTCCTAACACAGTGCTGTTTTGAGTACTATAACAATAATTTTCCACATTATCATATTGCAGCATTTGTCCACTTTGATCATTCCAGCGAACGCCCATCCACAATTCACAGGTATGCTTCTGCAAATTTTCCAATTGCTCTGAAAGTTGATATTTTTCCTCCAAAGAAGTCTCTTCCTTCAAATTCGATGGTATATTTTTATATGGATACAAATCTTCTTCTATCTGATACTCTATCTCAACTTGTATACCCGGCCATTTTTCTTCAATATAAAAATCTAAACTTTCTCCGTTTGCCAGCCTCTGTCCCCCTTCTTCGTAACCCTTCTCTAAAATAATGCATTTTTCTCCTCTATTTTTTACTTGATACAAAATATGATCCGCTGTTTCTTCTACCTTCTCTAACAGCGATTTATCATCACAAATTTCTCCGAACAATCTCAATATAGCCTCTGTTCGTAAATCAAATGCAGTATCTTTACTATATAAAACATAGTCAAATCCCTTAACAAAATCCGAAAGTAAATACTCTCTTTCAATAATCTTGTTAAGAATATAAATGTTTCGCCAGGTAAGCTCAAAATAGAAGCCCTGATAATCGCCTTTCTGACTGTCATTGATGGATAGTACCCTCGCTCCCTCTGGAACGCTTTTTAAAACTTTACGATTTTTACATTCAGTAATCTCACAGTTTGGGGCTAACATATGGCGCCACGAAAAATTCTGATAAATGTAAAAAATATTAGGAAATGTTAGGGACAGACAAATTAATACCGTCCCACAAGACCTAACTTGGACTTTTTTTACACAATCCAATAAAATAGAAACTGAAATAACAATCAAACCAAGTTCTAGTGCGATTGCTCCCCATATATAACGTAAATTGCCAACAATCAATCCCTGGAGAAGATACGTTGCTACTGGAATAATACTAAATACAATATATCGTACTTTTTTATAAAAAATCCAACTTATAGGAACTAAAACCCCCAACAAAAGAAAAACCCCTACTCCACCTGGCTGCATTTCGATATATTCATTTGTATGAAAAACTATATCGTCTATAGTAGCCAACGAAAACTCCGCATCTGCAAATGGTCTAGAAAAAGGATACTGATATGTATAAGGACTTTAAAAATATTATTGTATGCTGTAATCGAAAAAGGATTTCCCGTCCTATAATAATTATTTACAAACGCATAAATAAAGGGGATAGCAAAGCAAATTATGCATTTTCCCATCGTCACTGTTACTCTTTGAAATTTTTTTACATTAGAAATTTTTTCGCATATCAGCCATTTTAACACTAACCCTGCTATAATTATGATAAATATACACAATGTGGACAAAATTGTAAGTTTAGAAAACACACATAACCCACAAATAAAAGCAATTTGCGGGAGTCTGTCCAAAATTGTCTGCCAATCCAATGAAACTATATTTAACAAAATAGCCGACACAAAAAATACCGGTAGACAATCAACCATATAAGAAGTCCCCAACATTACAAACAATGGCGTTGTCATAAATATTGCCGAGAATATTCCCTTTCGAACCTTGGGATAAATTCCCCTCAAAACCTGCAACAAACTGAAATAAATAGCTCCAAATAAAAAAACATTAAACAGCACATAGCCTTTTACAACTCCAAAAATAGAAAATATTACAGAAAAGCAATACGATAATAAGGTGCTCTCGGAATAAGCTACTACATTTTCTATAATATTATGATACCATTGCCCATTATTACTTGCATAAATTGTAATCGGAAGATGTTTCCAATACGCATCTGCATCATCTATCGGTGACAATGCAAAAATTACTGCAATAGCTAAGCAGATGCAAAGCCAAATTGCATACCCTTTATTTTTATTTATTTTATCAGCAATCTTCTCCCCTACCATCTTCCATTTAAAATTCTTTAATTCTTTTATATTCAAGAAAATAGGACATGCCAGTATTAAACCTACCACCCATGAATGGCCAACACCAAATTCAAATACAAAATAAACTATACATCCTATTCCTCCAATGCCCAAGGCAAGCGTAACCCATCTACTATTCTCAATTCTGAAAATATACTTCTCCAACCACTTTCCAAAACAATAACCAGAAGCAAGCAGGCCGCTTAATATTCCTGCAGCAAGTAGTCCATCATATATGAGCAATATAACTGTTAAAAAAATTAACAATCCCAAGGGAAGTATATACTTTTTCTTTTTGTCATAAATAGTACGAATTTTCTCTACATTTTTACATAACAGCTGAAATAGTATCGAAGCTACAAAAAGAAATATACAACAAATCAAAATTATGCTCCGCACTATACTCAACTGAGATGTATCTGTCACCTGATATGTTGTGCCTAATAACAGGTTTCCTTCATCACCTGCCCGAACTTCTATCTGTGCATCTCCAAAATTCACGGGAGACAAAATTACAGTATATACCTCTTTTTCCACTAATTGCTGGCTACATATATTAGGAATATAATGCTCATTGCTGTCAATCATTTGCAGAGGGAAATTATACTCAAAAAGAACTGCATTTTGCTTATCGCACAATTTAATATTGAGTAAACTTTCTTCTGGAAAATTCTTATAACTTTCATCAATTATAATATAAAAGCAGTAGAGCATCTCATGAGACGCAACAATTTCTTCTTCTACTACTTGATTTTCCTTCAAAAGAATACTTTTAGTACTTTTTTCATTTCCATTCCAACTGGTTTCTTCAATATAGAATTTCTCTTTAAAGGCTATAGAAATTAAAAAAGTCATGAAGACTCCTAAAATGCCAATAATAAAAATCGCAGTCCTAAAATTTCTGAATTTTCTCATTCGCTATTTCCTCTCTCAAAATCATTTATACAAAACTCTGTACTACGAAAACTCGATTATCTGCGGCTTACTTTCTGTTCCATATTTGTCCACGACCGTTAAAAAATTTTTGTCATTTTCTTTCAGCAATTCTTCAGGTATTATCGCAGAAATAAAAGTATCTCACACGCCACATCATAAAAGTGCGGGCAGATCCTGCATATCTGCATCCATCACGCATACATAATCTCCCGTTGTATTTGCCAACCCTGCATACATTGCTGCCTCTTTTCCAAAATTACATGAAAAACTCAAATAAGTGACTCTCGCATCCTGCACTGCCAATAGCTTCATTTCCTCAAGAGTTCCATCCCGTGAGCCATCATCAATTAAAAGAATTTCCGTTTCGTAGTCTGCAAGAGTATCTGGCACCTGGCAAATTGTTTTATACAATATTGGCAAAACATCTTTTTCTATAGCAAGAAAAAATTAAAGATATCTTCATGGCTACTTATCCGTTCCTAAGCATAAGCCAGTTATCTCGGCTCCACCATCATCTCTCTATTAATATCAGCATTCACACCATCCCTGTACTTGGGCATTTTCCACTTTACACCCCACTTTTTTTCAAAATATTCTTTATTCCGCTGGAATATTTTTTTATACTCATCGGACTGTATTTTTTTGAAAGAGGCGTTGTTCACATGGTGCACAAAAACATCTTCCGTTATATAGAACTGATAGCCTGCTTTTTCTACACCCTTTGCATAATCGTCATCTTCAAACATTCCCACTTGATAATTTTCATCCAGCAATCCGTACTGATCCAGGATATCTCTCCGAATTAAGGTACAAAACATTGCCAAGCGGTCTACATCTGTGTAAATCTCATTATTATGCCTCATGGTATAGTCATAAGCAAACTCCTGCAATTCCTCCATGTTCCTATATTTCACTGCAATCATTGCTTCGTTTCCGATAGAATTGGTTACAGCTCCGCACATGCCGCAGGAAGGATCATTCTCCATATGCTTTACCGCGTTGGTCAGCCATCCTCTGGTCACCACTGTATCATTATTCAAAAGCATAATATATTTACCTTCTGCAATAGCAGCCGCCTGATTATTTCCTCCTGCAAATCCCTTATTATCTTCATTTAAAATAATCTTTAATTTAGGATTCCTTTCTTTTTCAAGATTCTGAAGATATTCTGCCGTCCCGTCGGTAGATTTATTATCTACCACAATTAATTCATAATTGGGGTATGCCGTTTTAGTAAGAATACTGTTGATACAAACCTTATTCAATTCCAGATTGTTATACGTCAAAACAATGATACTGACTTTGGGAACTGTCTCCAAACAAGCCTCTGCAAAAGTCTCATATCGCTTCTGCCAATCACTTTCCTTAGCAAAAGCAATGCACTCTTCCCTGCTTTTTAAAGTATCTTTTCCCTCTAAACACAAACGAACATACTGTAAAAACTGCTGATCATCATTAGACATATATACAAATTCATTTCTGTACGGTTCTAATTCCGGAATTTCTGTTGCTACAATTCGTTTTCCGGCACTCAAATACTCATAAAATTTAACAGGGTTTGTCGCTTTAATTAGATCAGTAGACGTATCAAAAGGTATCAGGCACACATCAAAATAAGCCAAATGCTCCGGTAAATCACGATAGCTCATTTCACCTAAGAGCTTAATATTAGAATATTTTTCTAACTGTTTCCTATGATCTGTTATTTCACCGATAATTACAATGTCACACTCCGGCATATTTTTTGCTAAATAGCAGACCTTTTCCCATGCAAACCAGTGGGAAACTGCCCCGTAATACCCAATAACAGGACGCTTTCTATGTTCTTCCAATTTTACTGCCTGATAAAAATGCTCTACTTCTGTTCCATTTCTCACAATCACTGATTTCTCAGCATATTTCTTGGCAATATCACTGAGAAATTGTGAACTTGCTACCACCAAATCACTGCTTTCCAACATATGGACACAGTTATCCTTAAGCACATTTGTGGTTGTACCTAAAAATCCTGTGAAATCATCCATATAGTCTACAACAATTTTGAATCCATATTTTTCTCTTAAATATTCCGCCCCGTAAATCCAGTTCGGATAATCCAAAACAATCACTGCATCCCTCACTGCATACTCCTGTATCAGATGATCCATTTTTTCCTTAAACCATGCAAAATAATCTTCCCATTCAGGCGCAAAATAAATAGCTTTGTACTTTTCTGCGAAGAAATCAACTGTAAATAAATTGGGCGCCGTCTCTTTTACATTTTCCGGATTGACAAAATTTGCATTTATATAAAAAACTCTGTGACCATTTTCAGCGAATCTCTGGGCAAAGTGCTGAGGTCTTTGGTGGCGAAAATCATAATTGATTACTGAAAACATCAGTATATCCGGTTTATTATAGAGTTGTTTTAAACAAGCAGCGGTTCTATACCCCAAAGAATACTCAGAAATTTGTTCTGTATTATCAGCTGGAACATCTTTGCTCGCTCTAATTTCAGAAATCACCGGCACTTCCAATAAATTCGCCACATTCAAAATCATATTGTATCCATCGTTACCAGTAAATTCGCTTCGCTCTCTGGTGATGCTTCTTTTACAAATACCAATAAACTTCTTTTTTTCCTCTAAAGATCCCATAATAAACTGTCGTATAAATCTCATAAATGCGCATGCCAATTTATAGGAGGTTTTCGAATTTATCTGATAACAGACTCTCTTCGCATTCTCTATGGCTCGTTCTGCTCCCTGGATTTTTCCATCCAAGAGCAAGCGCTCCTGCTCCAATCGTTTTACGTCCAGTTCTCTGTTTGCTGCTATTGCAATATGTTCCTGGTGTATCTGTTGCAATTCTTTTATTTGAGCTTCCAGTCTCGCAATTTCTTCTCCTTTTTCTTCTATTATTTGATCTTGTTCAAAGAATTTTTTCTTAAATTCTCTTCTTACCGCAGCCTCTGTTCCCGCAGTAATTTCACTAAGCATTTGCAGCTCAATTTCTTCTTCTTTTTTGAATATCATTAAAATCTGCTGATCTGGATAATAGGTATCCGGATACTCTTTTCCATCCAACGTCCGTACATAATCCAGCATATAGCCTGCCAATTTAACAGGGATTACTTCTTCTGAAAAATGATACTCATGTTCTTCTATTTGCAGCTCCTCTTTATATGGAACCATCACAATCATATATTTCTGTGCAACTCTCGCAATTTTTTCCAAAATTTTCCACGGATTATAAAAATGTTCTAAAACATTAGAACAAATCACAACGTCATATTTCTTCTCTTCACTCAGATTATTTAAATCGCCTACCCAAAACTCATGTCCAGGCCATAATTGTTTTGCTTTTTCTATCGCTTCTGATGAAAAATCCATTCCAGCAACATCCACGCCCAGTTTCTTACTGAAAATAGGAATGCCCTCTCCTAGAGCACATCCCATATCACATACGGTATACTCCTTTGACATTATTTCTTTTACCAGAGTATCCGGAAGCATTTTACATAACAGTTCTGCAAAAAAGGCTGTCTGCTTATCTCCTGCATACTCCAGCCAGTCTGTATCAAATCGCCTATCCCAGTATTCCTTAGAATTAATCTTCATAATACCTCCATATTTTTCTCTTTAGTCCACAAAAATATTCGCATTTACATCATACACGCCAAATATCTTTTTATCAGAAAAAACTTTAAAATAGCAGGCGCCCTCAATATATTCAAAATAAGTAGGATTCATATTTTCCCTATTTTCTAATGCAACCACCAGATAGTATTCTCCCTTAGCCAGCATTGGCTGAAACTCAAAAACAACCTTATGCTCCTCTGCTTTTCCGATAAAAATATTTTCATCATATGTGGTTTTTACGCATAAATCCGTTCCTTCTTTATTTTTAATAGAAAATGCTACTGAAAAATTTTTATGGTCAAAATCCTTCATATCTTTGAAACATATTTCTATCTTCATTTTTTCGTAAGGGTCAAAATAATTCTTTTCCTGTCCATCCTCTCCCAGCATCCTGACACTGGTAACCAGGCCCACATTTGTTCCCCAATGAGCCAGGCAATTCTGGAAGCGACTATTTTCAGAAACTTTCGGTTTGGCCTTTATTTCCTGTTTCTCTATATCACCATCCTCAGTTTCTCCCTTCTGCACTTCCTCTTTCTCTTCTCTTTGTTCCGGCGTACTTTCTAATTGCGTTTCCTGTTTATCCTCACTAAATTTTTTATATAATGTAAAATCTGAAGTATCATCCAGATACATAAATTCTGTAAATTGGGCCGTAATATATGTGGGATCCCCCTCTGCCACCAGCTTACCATCGTTCAGCCACATACATCTGTCGCAGAAAGTTCTCATCATTCCCACATCATGTCCTACATACAAAATGGTTACTCCTTGTTTCTTAAACTCTTTAAATTTATTAAAGCACTTAGCCTGGAAACGCATATCTCCCACACTCAAAATTTCATCTACAATCAAAATCTCCGGTTCTACATTAATTGCACAAGAAAAAGCCAGACGTGCAAACATACCACTGGAGTATGTCTTAACTACCTGGTCAATATAATCCCCAATTTCAGCAAATCTAATGATATCATCCAGCTTTTTATCCATCTGCTGTTTGGTAAATCCCATTAACGTCCCATAAAAATAAATATTGGCAATTCCTGTGTATTCCATATTGAAACCAGTCCCTAACTCCAGCAAAGAAGATATTCTTCCGCTGACATCCACCTTACCTGCTGTAGGTTCCAATATTCCTGTGATAATCTTTAATAAAGTGGATTTTCCAGCCCCGTTTCTCCCCATAATACCAAGGATTTCTCCTTTTTTTACACGAAAGCTTAAATCTGTCAGGGCATGAAACTCTGTATGTCTGACTTTACCCGTAGGACTAAAAGCTTCTTTCAGCTTATCCACCGGAGAATTATACATATTAAAAACCTTAGACACATGATCCACTATTATTTTGTCTTCTTTAACAGTCTCTGTCATAATCCTCATCCTTTAAACAGTATCAGCAAAATGCGGTTTTAATTTTGTATATACAAGCCCACCTACTGCCAGAAGCAGCAATACAACACACCAAAAATAGATTGTCAATTCAGGTGTTTGCCAAAACCATTTTCTCCCGATAATAGAATCCCGATATCCTTCTATAATATAAAAAAACGGATTCAGCTTAAAATAAAAATGAACTGTCTCCGGAAATCCTTCCAGCGACCAGGCAATAGGAGTTCCCCACATGCCAATCAGCAAAATCACTGAAATGATTTGGTTCAAATCCCTAAAAAAAACTACAATTGACGAAGTTATCAAAGACAATGCAAATAAAAGAATTACATTCGCTGTCATATAATAAACTATTTGTATAAAATAAAGCGACGGATAAATCTTAAAGCATGCGGCAATCACCGTTATGATAACACAAAAAAACACATGTATATAAAATGCCGATAAAATCTTCACCAATGGAAGAATATTGATATTAAACTTAACTTTTTTTATAAGATAACTGTATTCTACAAAACTGTTGCTGGCAGAACTGAAGGCTTCTGTCACAAAAAGCCATGGCACAATTCCACAGATAAACCATACCACAAAGGGAATGCCTCCCACATCCGGACTTTTAAATCCGTACTGAAACGCAATCCAATACACGATAATGGTCAAAAGCGGCTGGGCCAACGCCCAGAATATTCCGAAATAAGTACCTGAAAATTTCCTTTCAAAATCTTTTAAGGAGAGTGACAGCAACAATAATCTGTCACTCCAAATATCCCGAACTACCTTCCATACTTGTCCAAAAGCTCTCATCTTCTGTCCTCATACCATCTTAACAAATTTTGTACAATTCTCTCGCTGGCGTGCCCATCACCATAAGGATTTACTGCATGAGCCATTCTCTGATATTCAGAAGGATTTTCAATCAAATTCACAGCTTCATCAAAAATCACATCCTCATCTACTCCGATTACTTTTACAGTTCCCGCCTCAACTGCTTCCGGACGCTCTGTCTCGGTTCTCAGTACCAAAACAGGCACTCCGCAGGCCGGCGCTTCCTCCTGAAGTCCGCCTGAGTCTGTCATAACAAGAAAACTGCGATCCATTACATTATGCATATCTTCCACATCAACCGGCGGAATCAAATATACATTCTGTACATCTGCAAGAATTTTCTTTGCAGTATCGCGCACTGCCGGATTAAGATGCACCGGATATACAAAATCCATATCCTCATATTTTTCTGCCAGCCGCTTCACTGCATTACAGATATTCTCCAAGGGCTGCCCCAAGTTTTCTCTTCTGTGAGCAGTCATCAGTACGCATTTTCTGTTCTTAAAATCTATTGTTCGCAGTGTCTCATCTTTGAATACATAATTTTCTTTAACAGTGGTCTGGAATGCATCTATAACCGTATTACCGGTAACAAATACATTCTTTGTAATACCTTCTCTTCTCAAATTCTCCTGGTTATTTACTGTGGGGGCAAAATGCAATTCCGCAATTTTTCCGGTCAAGTTGCGATTCATCTCCTCCGGGAAGGGAGAATATTTGTCAAAGGTTCTTAACCCTGCCTCCACATGGCCCACCGGTATCTGCTGATAAAAAGCTGCCAGCGCTACCACAAAAGAAGTCGTAGTATCTCCATGTACCAATACGATGTCCGGCTTTTCTTCAATTAAGATTGGCTCTATCTTTTCTAATATACTGCTAGTAATAGTGGTCAACGTCTGACGAGGCTTCATAATATCCAGATTATACTTTACTTTCGTTTCGAAAATGTCGATTACCTGCTGCAGCATCTCCCGATGCTGACCAGTCAAACACACCACGCTCTCTATCCCCTCTGTCTTTTCAAGTTCCTTAACTAAGGGACACATTTTTATTGCTTCCGGTCTGGTTCCAAATACACTCATTACTTTCATGCTTATTCTCACCGAATTTTTATTTTCGGTACTCCTTTCTCCTCTACAGTTATATTTCTGTTGTTTACCATCTATAAAAAATTCTGCTTTCCTATAAAACTGCCTCTATACCTTCGCATCGACTCTCCCAGGAATTTTCCTTCAAAAATCCCCTCTGCTGCTCTTCCGTATATTTACACGGGAAGCCTGATTTCGTAAGTTTCTCTATCAATTTCTCTAAACCGTCTGCAGTCTTATAAAAATACACATACGGTTCAAACCGCTTGATCTCCTCATACTCCACGGATATGACACATTTCCCCAGGCTGATATACTCATACAGCTTTACCGGATCTACTGCCAATATAATTTCATTAATCTGAAACGGCATAATGAGGCAATCATAATCCTTTGTTTTTTCGTAAAGCTGCTGATGCTCCACCACTCCCTCGAAAATGATCCGCGGATGTGAGGGAAGTCTGGTTTGATGAACCGGTCCGATGAAATGGTACTGAATCAATGGGTTTCGTTCCAGACTCTTTTCTACTGCCTCAAAATCCATCCATTCTGAGATCGTGCCAAAATAGCCGATCTTGTAATGACCTTTTTGAGAAACTGCTTTTGGCGGATACAGTCGGTTCATCTCAAAGCCGTTTCTGGACAGATAGATACCTTCTTTTCTTCCTCCAGCCATCAGTTTATTTTTCAAATACTGGCTGGTAGCAAAAATAACATCTGCATGCTTTAACAGTTCCTTTTCGTTTTTTCGGATCTCTGACTGGATCTTTTTATCTTCACAGAACGCTTCATGATTATCCATACAGTCATAAATGATTTTTCCTTTATAATCTGACGGAATATACTTATACAGCGTAGGATATCCCAGCCAAACCATATCATACTGATCCAGCCTGCCCATTGCCTTTTTCATGAAATGCCTCTGTATCCTGCAAGCAGCCTTATTTTTATCCCGAAAAGGAATAGCCGGAACCTGTCTGCTGTCCGGCAACTCATCTTTTTCTTTTCTAAGCTCTAATTTTTGAAATATTTCTGACAAATATACCACTGTCACTTCGTAATCCTTACTCAGTTCCAGTGCAATAATCTGAGGGCGCTGCTTGATCCAATACCAGTCCACCGCCATCAAATAAAGAATTTTTTTCATCTTCTATCTACCATTATTATAGATTAATCTGCTGGTCTTATTTTTACGCATTCTAATACAAGGATATCCTACCACAAAAGCTTCTATAAAACAACAATTTCTCCACCTGTTCTATTTACACATTACTATTTCTTTTGCAAAAGAATAGAGCTGAAGACGTTGCAACAGTCCCAGCTCCATGCAATATCCGGGAAATATTCACTTTCCCATTTTAACTCTATCTTTATGTCTTAGTGGCCGCATATTCCATTTATTAAAGTCAATCAGCCCGTCATTCTCCAATCTGCCAAGCACGATCCCAGGATCCCGATCCAGCTCCTCTGCAAAGGCTTCTATAGAAGAAGGCGTGAATATCTTCTTTCTTATAAATTCCTGATACTTATCTGGTTGGATCAGCAAATCTTCTGCGAACTTATCTGCAGCTGCTTCTCTTTCTCCGGTTTCTTTTTCAAATGAAATTCCATAATCTCCATTCATAATATGACCGATTTCATGAAATAAGGTAAACCAAAATGTGTCTGCATTTAATCGTCGGTCGTTTACCATAAGCATTACACTATTCCCAATTTTTTTTGTAGCTCCGCTAATTTTTGAGCCAGGCAAATTAGGAAGTCTCACAAATATCACACCTGCTTCATAGAAGGCCGTTTCGATTAGTGGGTAAAAGCCCTCATGTTTTCTTGTCAACGACAAAACATATTCCATTGCCTGTTTAAATTTAGTTTTATTGAACTTTGGTGCTTCAGTAGATAACGCCTTGTTAATAGCAATCTGGACCATCACATTCGCTCTTATAATATTAGAAGCCTGCAAATCAGATGCACTGCGAAAGCTTACTGCCATGTCCCGTTTACTAAACACACACAAGGTGGCAACCTTTAAAAATTTCCTTACTTCAGCAATCTGTTCATCGATTTTTCTTGGAAGATCCGGCAATCCAAAATTATCCCGAAAATATTTATAATCTAAATTCTTAAATACCTGCCGTTCCCTGATCAGCACCTCATCTGCCTTGAATTCTGCAATTAGTACATCATACGCATTCTGAAGATTCATCCAGTATGTTACACTGGTACCCAGCATTCTAGATAACTTCATCGCAATATCAATCGAAAGATTCTGTTCCCCCCTAATAAGAATACTTAGATTCTTCGGAGTAGTATCTAATCTTTTTGCAAAATCCTCCTGTGTCAGGCCGCTCTCATCCACAATTTCTTTTATATAATATCCTGGGTGAAATGCAATTCTGTCATTATATTCAATAAAATTACTCATAATGTTTGCTCACCTCCGAAATTTCTACTATTTTAACATTTCCCGCAATCTCATCAATATTGCATGGAACATAAGGATTCTCGTCTTCATCCAATGGCTGTAAAATAATGCGCCACTGCTCTTTTCTGGTTTTAACATCTATTGCAAAATAGCCTTTTAAATTTCTCCCATTTTTATTTTTCAAATTATGAAAGTGAAAAACAGGCTGCACAATAATATCTCTCAAGGAAACAGCTTGTTCAAGAGCATTAATACGTGCTAACAGGCTTATTGCTAATACTGTATTTCCATGAAACAGTTTCTTGGCAGCTTCTTTTTCCTTACACTGTTTCTCTAATTTATCAGATGCATAAATCAGTCTCAAGCCATCCCTCCTGATATAACAAATTACCCATTAGGTAATATTATCTTACCATCGTTTTTTATATACGTCAATATCAGCACTTGAATTTGCTTTCGTTTCCTTTATAATAGGGATTATAAACGAATTACAAAATAAAGGATGCATTCTATTATGGATATCGTATATATTGCAACAAACTCTTACACTTCCCTGCTGGGGATCTCCATGACCTCTCTGCTGGAAAATACAAAAGATTTTGCCGAACTGAATCTCCATGTCCTTTCGCCGGATCTGAATGCTGAAAATAAGAAGCTTCTATTAGATCTGTGCCTTGGCTATGACCGCTCTGTTTCCTTTTATGATATCTCCGGTTTCGAGAAGGCCTTTCCCTTCTCTTTCAATACCTCCGGCTTTCATCCCATTGTACTGGCCCGTCTTCTGATGGCAGACTATCTTCCAAACACCTTGGAGACTGTGCTGTATCTGGACTGCGATGTGATCGTCAGCGGTTCTATCCTTCCTCTGGAAACTATCACCCTGGAGGGTCACGCCTTCGCCGCTGTTCCAGAACTAGCCATGCCGCCCGCGCAGAAAAAGTATATCGGCCTGAAACCGGAGGAGCAATACTATAATGCGGGGATTATGCTGATCAATCTGAACTACTGGCGCAAAAATAACCTGAAACAGCAATGCTTTGATTACTATGCTTCCATGAATGGAAATTTACTATATTCTGACCAGGATATTTTAAACCATTGCTGTCAGGGTCGCATTTTGCCCCTTTCCCACCGGTACAACCTAGCCCCTGTGCTGCGGTATTTTCCAAGATATTTTATTAAAAACTACCAGCCGGCTTATTATGAGGCCTCCCAGGAATCTTACCAGGACATTTTAAATAATCCTTCTATGATCCATTTTTTAGGGGACGAACGCCCCTGGTTTAAAGGAAATTTCAGTCCCTACCGCAAGGTATATGAATACTACAAATCCATTTCCCCCTGGAAAAATGAACCGCTGATATCCGGGAAAGAAAGGTATCTTTTCTGCTATCATCTGCTGAACTGCATCACCTGGATCTGTCCCTGGTTCCGGAAAGCCTTCACAAGATGGATCGGAATCCGATATTACAAATTGATAGGGAAAAAACAATAATGAGGTTGCCATGAACACTCCAAAAATCCATATTTTACTATCCACTTATAATGGTGAAAATTATTTAAAAGAACAGCTTGACAGTATTTTTCAGCAAAGTTATCAAAATTTTACGCTGTTTATACGGGACGACGGTTCTTCTGACCAGACCCCATCATTACTTGCAGCTTATAAAGAAGAACACCCGGAGCTTTCCGAAAAAATCTTCCTGCTTCCCAATCCTTCTGAAAAAAATCTGGGATATATGGGCAGCTTCTGGCTTCTTTTGGAGCAGTGCAAAAGCGCCGATTACTATGCCTTCTGCGATCAGGATGATGTCTGGCTGCCCAATAAATTAGAGGCCGGGATTCAGATGCTGGAAAAGGAGAACCCTTCTATGCCGCTTCTCTACTTTTCCAACTACCATTACTGTGATCAGGCCTTAAACCTTCTGCATCCGGCCCCTGCGCCGGCGCTTCCCATCACTTTCCGGGATGTTTTATTTTACACTCCTGCTTTTGGATTTTCCATGATTATCAATGAATCTCTTCGGAAAATGGCTTTGAAAACTGCTGACCGCACTCGCCTTCCTCATGACGGCTGGGTGCAGAAGATTGCTGCGGCTTTCGGCAAAATCCTGTACGATGAAACCAGCACAGCTCTATACCGCAGGCACGCAGAGGCTGTCACCTCCAGCAATGCCAAACTTCTCTCTGCCATATCCTACTGGATCAGACAGGACATTTTCGGTTCTTCCATGAAGGAAACCCATTTTGTCTTAAACCGTTTTTTCCAGGAGTATGGGGAAGCGCTTCCTTCTGACGACAAAAAGCTCCTTGCCCTTTATACTGGACCCACAGGCGCCCCTCTTAACTGGTTCCGCCGATTTTCCTACAAAAAAAGGCTCCGTCCTTCTATCGGCGGAGACCTTGCTTTGCGGATCTGTTTCCTTTTGAATACCTATTAACGTTAAAGCACCTGCTTGGCCCAGTTCTGATTGATAGCAGTCAGCATCAACGCCTGCCTGGTTCATTCCTGGCCGCAATAAAATGCCGGCCCCTTTTATTGTATTATTTCCTCTCTACTCCAGCCGATTCGACTTCTCCCCGGCCTGATAGAACCGCTCTATCAGCCTGGCTAAGGGCTCCGGCCAGAACTTCCGGTACATCAGAAGATCTTCCTCTTTTCTGGCGCTTTGGGCCAGCAGCTCTGAGGTGGTGGATTCACTGTGAATCCTATGCTTCATAGAGGGTTTGTCCACATAGGCAAACTCTCCCCGCTCTCTGGAGAGCTTCTCCCAGGCCTGCCAGTCAATATTGCTCTTCATATTATTCTCAAATACCGGCAGAGACAGATTTTCCTTCACCAGTGTCACAGAAGGACAGCAGATGGCAGAGCCTAAAGACAAAATGCGTCTGCGAACAAAGCGATTTTTCCAAAGAACATGGATCTTTAAGGGAAAAAGCAAAAAGCGCTTTACCTGAAGAAGTTTATTTTTCTTCACAGTTCTTCCATTCCTCAACTCCCAATAGTCCGTAAAGGCAATAAGAGGATGGCTGCACAGCTTTAACGCCTCCAAAATTCTTTCGGCATACTCTCGGCAGTATACATCATCCTGATGAGCAATGGTTACCAAAGGAGTCCTGGCGCAGGATACGGCAAAGTTCCAATCTCCTGCAATCCCGGTTTCCCCATTATTTACAAAAACCGGCAGACCATATTTTTTCGCAATGCCGGCAATACGTTCATTTGGCGTTGAGGTGGCAATGCATACGCCTGATTTTACGGACTGCCCTAAAACGGACCGCACGCATTCTTCCAAATAAAGACTTTCTTTATAGGCGCAAATCACAAAGGTATGGTCTTTGTTCTGATACATCCTTGCTCCCCTCTCACCGGTTCTTATCCGTTTTTATTTGTTCTTTTAATATCTCAGGGCCTTCGATCTTCCCGGTCTCCTCATCCTTCTGTGTTTTTTCCTCCACAGCCTTCAGCCTCCGCTCCGCCGAATGATTGCGAAGAGCAACCTCCGCCGAAAGCACTGTAACCTTCTCCTCCAGCTGAGATACAATGATGGACAAAGTAAACACCTTCTCCAGAAGGAGAAAGATCATCACCAGGAAAATCAGATTGGCCGGGGAAAGGATCCCCACACGTTCTGTCAGCCAATAAGTCAGTTCCGGGAACACTCCCAGCAGGCAGAGCACACCTGCAAAAATCACCCAGAAAATGGCATCCTCCATCTTCACCTTCAGCTTTCGGATCTTCTGTAAAATCCAGACTGCCGCAAAGACAGCAGCGATCAGCAGTAAAACACGCAGTGTATTGGACATATTCTCACTCCTTTAATCGTTTTCGGAACCACTGGAACAGCATAATAGAAAACAGCATTTTCATCATATACCAGGCTGAGCCTTTAAAATCCAGATAGCTGACTCCTGCGATCCGCTCATACATGGTCACCTGCACCTCCCGGATATCCACCCCGCAGTTTAACAGATAAGCCAGCGTATCCGGCTCCGGGCTGTAATGCATATCATAACCAAAGCGCTTGATCATCCGCTTGTTAAACAGCCGCATCCCGGAGGTTACATCTCCGATGTATTTTCCTCTGGTGGTGAGCCAGATGGCTGTGGTCAGGATCTGGCTTCCGATCATTCGTGAGTTGATGGGCTTGCGCTCTGTCTTAAACCGGGAACCGATCACAATATCGCAGCCGGTTCGCTCCATCTCCTCCTCCAGGCTCTGGATATATTGGGGATCATGCTGTCCGTCCCCGTCCAACTGCACCACATAATCATATCCATAATAATTAGCATAGCGCATTCCGCTTTTGATGGCTCCCGACAGTCCCACATTGACCGGAAGATCCAGCAGATTGTATCCTCGCCTTGCACAGACCTTCCTGGTATCGTCTGTAGAACCGTCATTGATCACCACATAGTCATACTGTGGATAATTTTGTATTAAATTGTCTACTACCCGTTCAATATTCTCCGCCTCATTGTAGGCTGGAATAATAATCAACAGTTTCAAAGTATTCCTCCTAGACGATCTTTCTTTGCTCATCCGCAACTCTCTGTCCCTACAAGCATCCTGCTTTTTCATCCCTGTTTTCCCGAGAACCATACTTCTTGGCCAGCTCCAAAAGCTGTCTGGCTCTGGCTTCAAAGGAATACTCTCTCTGGATCAGAAGCCACTGCTCTCTTACCTTCGCCCGCACCCCTTCATAATCCGTCTCGATGCGTTTTATGCACTCCTCAAATTCCTCTCTTGTCTCATAATGAAGCACCGCCTCCGGGAAAATTTCACGAAGCTCCTCACAGGTGTCCGAGATTACCGGAAGGCCGCAGGCCAGTGCATCAAAAATACGGTTGTTAACAAACTGCTTTTCCAGCATATCCTGCCAGTGATCGTTTAAGGTCACCTTAGCATTGCGATAGAGCTCCGGTATCAGGCTGTTTTCTATAAACGGCGCTTTGATCAGATCCATATGGTCTTTTAAAATGCTGTTCCAGCCCCCGCCCCACATGGTAAGGGGAAGCTGATCCTCCACAGCCCACATCACACAATTTCGGGCAATGCCTCTGGAATTGCCGATAAAAATATACTCCTGATCAAATTCCGAAGGTTCTTCCCTGGAAGGATAAAATACTGATGTATCCGTACACTGCAGCAGCGGAACTACCGGAACGGACAGCTTCTTTTGAAGCTGCTTTGCATAATGTCTGGAGCCTACGCATACCACATCATAAAGCTGATACTCCTCCTCCGTCACAAGATCCGGATGACTGATGTTCCACATGATATACAGGCAGGAGGTGTTCCTCCGATCCGGACGGTAAAAATGGATGCCTCTTAACACCAGCACCACATCTGCACCTTCCTCGCAGCCCCAATCCTCTTTCGTATCTACCAGTACATAGCAGCCCAGCTCCTCCAGACAGCGCTGCAGCGCCAGGGCAAAGGGATAGTCTCCCCAGCGCACCTTTGTCTCATTTTCCGGCGCCGGACATTTAATGACCCAAACCTGGCGGTCTTCCGCTTCTCTTCGGATCTGAGCCCCCAGTTTCCCCCATTCGTCCCGTCTGATAAACTCCTGTCCAATGTACTGCTTTAACTGATTTCCACTTTTTAACAGCTCCCTGTCATTTTTTCCAAGCTCATTGAACATGCGGCGTTCCTGATCAAAAAAGTGCTGCTGACGGTTCATAATCCGCTCCTGCTGTTTTAACAGCTCTCTGAGGTTTTTCAGAATCTCCTCCTGTTCCTTTTCCTTTTTTTGTTCCAGAACTGTTAGCTTCTGGTCCATCATTCTGGACAGCTCCATTCTCTGATCTTTCATTTTTTTGTCCATATAGGTCCGGCTTCCTGGAATGATCCTCCTTAAAAACCGTTTAATTCCTGATAACAGGCTCATCTTCTTACTCCTTTCCCCAAAACCTTCCTGTGCTTTCTGGAAGCCAGTGTACTGCCAGGCACAACCAGGCAAAAGCTGTGATACAAAGTTCCTTATAAGTAAACCAGAAATGCATATAGGAGTGATTTCCGGTTCCCAGATACCAGATAAAAGGAAGCAGGCTGACACCTCCAAACACAATCAGATCTCTTCCCAGCGTTCTTCTGTCTCCTTTGATCAGCCCCAGGATCAGAAGCAGCAAGATAAAGAAGAACCCCACCCAGATCAGGGGATTATCCAAAAAAGTAGCTACATTCTTCCCAAGCATTTCCAGTGTAGAAAATGCCACCTTCTCAGAACCTCCTGAGGTACGGATGGATACAGAATTCATGGCATCACTGATCAGGTCAGAACCAGTAAACAAACTTCCGATCAGCCATTTTCCGGCCCACATCCCCACATAACCCATTGCCCAGGAAAGCCCAAAACCAATCCCCTTAAAAATCTCTGTTTTCAAAGCTTCCCGGTTCAAACACACATACATCACTGCCGGGATGCCGAAAGTTGCCAGCGGATAGGTGAGAAAATCAAAATAGCTGGTAAGCATTCCCAGGATTAAAAAATAATAAAAATAAGTTTCTTCTGTTTTCCATTGATCCTGATATTTTATCATCACGATCAGTCCAACGGCAAATACATAAAATACAGATGAAAACTGCAAAGACCAGGCTGTAGTCAACGGCATTAAAAGCATCACAGTAAGCACATAGGGAAAAATGTATCGTTTCTGCCCTTTTCTGTATAAAAGATAAATCAGAAAAAGGTTCACTCCGGTCTGAAGGAGCAGATTCACCAGGCGGATACCGCCATAATCCAAAAAGAGGAGCAGAGGTTTTAAAAATACCAGATACCCATGCCAGTATCTTCCATAACTGATCACATAGGTATCTTTTGGATCCTTTTCTTTCTCCTCATACTGACTCACTAAAGATTCCTGAGGATTTAACCCCTCTGTTCTTTTATAATAGGAGCCCATTGCCCGATCCAGCAAACCTTCCGGCCCTTCATACGCGGCTGTCAGCAGCATAATCGAATCCGTCCAGTTATCCAATCGGCTTGCACAGTAAGGTGTCACACTTGGATATGTTCCCTCTTTCTGAAATATGGGAACCGATGCTTCCACATGTCGGTTTATGGGCTCTGTGGGAAGCAGATAAACCCCAAGAAGCAAAAAAGTTCCTGCCAGGATCCCTGCTGCCAAAATCAGCAGCATCTTCCAAATCCTTTGCAATACACTGTGTTTTCCCTTCATTCTGTCTCCTCTGTCTACTAAAAACTCCGTTTTTATAATACCGTCTGCCTTTAAATTTTCTATCTTCTGATCAGGCGTTTTACCTTTCCGCCTACTTTTCGTACCAATGACCGATGCGCCCAAAGCTCCTTCGCTTTTTTCTGAGCCTCGTTTTTTTCCTTCTCCAAACGCTTGCTGCGCTTTCGCTCTGCTTCCAGCTCTTTTTTCAGATTGCCCCTTCTTCCGCCTGCATCCCGCTGCAAACTGTGCATCCGCTTTTTCAGCTCTGTTCCAAAACCGATCATCATGTAAAAGTCCAGGCTGTCCTTCATGGGAAGCTGCTCCAGCTCCTCCCAAATTATTTCTTCATCCACATTTTTCAGGAGATTTTGCCCGTAATCCACCAGAAAGCGCAGCTGCTTACACAGAGCCTTTCTGTAAGCTTCATCCTGATCCAGCTGATGCCCCAGGGCAAACTGCTCCATCTCCCGATAAATAGTAAAAAAGGAGTAGGCTCGACGGAACTCCTTTGTCCCTGTCATAATAGAAGCCTCCCGAAGCCTGCGTTTATACAGATTGATGTTGGCATAAGCGCTTCGTCGGCTCAATGCCATGGTCTCCATGGTGAACAAATGATCCTCGTGGATCAACCCTTCTTTAAACTGCAGACCATTCTCCTGCAAAAAACTGCGCTTGTTGATCTGAAGACAGGCAGATGGCCGAAATTCATTATTCCGCACCATCCGGGTAAACAGCTCTTTTCCTGTGAAAATACCGGAATAATCCGCTTTTCTGGAATAATAGCTGTCGTAGCCTCCATGAGCCTGTTTCATTTCGGAAGAATCGTAAAACACATCCGCACTGAAAAACAGCTGATCCAGATCCGCCGCCCGGGCCTCACTGTAAAGAAATTCCAAAGCCTGAAGATCCAGATAGTCATCACTGTCTAGGAAATACACATATTCTCCCGAAGCAGCCTGTATGCCTGCATTTCTTGCGGAAGAAAGCCCTCCGTTCTCTTTCCGGATGACCTTCACCCGCAGATCACGGCCTTCATACTCTCTTAAAATCTTTAAAGATTCATCGGTAGAGCCATCATCCACACAGATAATCTCAATCTCTTTTAATGTCTGCCTCACCACAGAATCCAAACATTCCCTAAGATATTCCTGCACATTGTATACCGGTATGATCACCGACACTTTTTTACTGCCAAGAAGCCATTCCTCATCCAGTGGATTCTTCCAAAATAAAAGCTCCTGAAGAGGCGCAGGTTCCCGATCCCTGTTTTTCTCCCTCCAGGCAGTCTCTGAACCCTTATCCATGACCTCCCGCATCAGCTCGCAGTTGCGCCTGCTGTAGTAATAACCATCTGTGTGATGCAAAAGTCCCAGATCACAAAACATGGAATTACGCATCCGCTCCCGAATAAGAAAAAAACTTTCCCTGGTATTGGCCTTATTCAGGTTATAGATTGCAGTATCCAGCGCCCGGTTACAGAAACTTTTTTCAAAAATATCAAAGATCCCTCTGCATTTCAGTTCCTGCTGCAGGGCAGACAGAGCCTTATAAAAATCAAAGGGCGAACGGAAATTTGTAGTCTGCAGACTGTTGGCATTTCCAATCCGGTAATTCACCAGCACCTGATCTGCCACTGTAATCCTTTTGGCACAGGCCAGAGCCGTATACACAAAGAATAGATCATTGGTTCTTGGAAGAATCTGGAATTCAATTCCCTCATGTTCAATAAATGCTCTGCGAAACAGTTTTGTCCAGGGTGCCGGCTGTACAAAATTAAAAATATAGCCTGCAATCTCTTCAGAAGAAAAAGGTCTCTTTTCCGGAACATGCCGCAAATTCAAATAGTGAGGAGCCTCTTTAAAGGTATCTGTAGTCTGATCATAGATCCTGCCTCCGCACACACACACATCCGCCTGATCCTGCACACTCTGTTCATACAGCACCTGAAGCATTTCCGGTTCAAAAAAGTCGTCTGAATCCAAGAAAATCAGATACTCTCCCACAGCTTCCTTCATACCCAAATTTCTGGCTGCACCCGCATAGGAGTTATGCTGAGTCAGCACCTGGATTCGGGTGTCTTTTTCCTCATACTGATGCAGGATCTCCAAAGAACCGTCTGTGGAACCGTCATCCACACAGATGATCTCAATCTCTCTCAATGTCTGCTGGATCAAACTGTCCAGACACTGCCTTAAATATTCCTCTGCATTAAATACCGGAACGATCACAGAAACCTTTATCATTTCTTCTCCCTCTCCTTTGTAATTCCCTTGCTTTTATTTGCCCTTCAGCATTTTTTTAATCTTAATGGGCAGATACATGACCATCCTTCCCACCCGGTAAGTGGTGGATTCCTTCACTTTTTTCAATTCTCTGCTGTCTTTTTCCAGCTGCAGGATACCTGCCTGATCACAGCGGCGATGCCAGTATCCTTCCGGATCATTCATAATATACTGCACTTCCTGCCACATGGGCTCTGTAAATACAGATCGGCGCAGCTCATTACACTCCTTAGCCCGACGGAACTCCTCTGAAAACCGAAGCAGATATTCCCGCTTATACTCATCGCCGATCCGCCTGACAGTTGCCAGGTAATTGGAGGCCTTCTTCATCCAATACACATATTTAAACCGGTTCCAGATCTCTTTATCCTGAAGCAGGATCTCCCGGATATAATCATACTCCTGATTCATGCAGTATACCTTCTCCCTGTTGTGTACGGAAGAATTGGGATTATCCCTGCGATTCATGTAGTAGGGACGATCCACAATCATGGCCCGCTTTCCATAAATAAAGGTCTGAAAGTAAAATCCGTTATCCTGGAACGAGGCTCCCGGCGTCTCATGATGACGTATCTGATTCTCCAGCAAAAATTCCCGGCGGTAAATACCGCTCCAGGTATTCATAATATACCGTACTGCCTCCGGTGTCTGACTGGGATCAAATACCGTATTATAATCCTCTGGTTTTTGGGATAAATGGAAATAGGTCAGCTCCATATTTCCGGTCTCCGCCTCCCGCACAAACCGGTAAAAATCTGCTTTTACAAAATCCAGCTGATTTTTGCTGGCAATCTCATACAGATCCTCATACATAGAAAGGGGCACAAAATCGTCCGGCTCCACGATTCCGATATATTCTCCTGTGGCCCGCTCAATGCCAATATTCATGGCCATGCCATAACCGCCGTTTTCCTTGTCCACGATTACGATGCGCTCATCTTTTTGGGCATAGCTTTGCAAAATTTCCAGGGAATCGTCTGTAGAGCCATCGTTAATGCAGATGATCTCCACATCCTTCAGTGTCTGACGCACCACGCTCTCCATACATTCCACCAGATATTCTTCTACATTATATGTGGGTATAATAATGGATACCTTTGCCATTTCCTTCTCCTTTTTCTTATGGTTTGGGTTCAGCCTTCCATCCCTGCCTGCACTCTCTGCTCTGACAAACCTATACGTCCACCCGCAGAATAGGGCAGCTAATTGATATTCATTGTACCAGTTCCCGATTCACAAGCCATCTGCTCTTTTCTCCGTAGCGTTCAAAATAAGGGATATCCAACTTACGGACAAAGTCCCGCATCTCCTGATCCAGTTCCGGAGTGATCTGCCCCTGATCCAGAAACTTCCGATACCAGGAAAACAGGTCATACAGTTCATGCTCCAAAATCTCAAACCGCACCTGGTCATTCACCTGATTTTCATCACAGATCTGATTCATGATCCAGTAGGAAGCAAACTGACAATCAAAATGTTTTGCCCGATTACCAACTAAGGAATCACTGATATTCACTCTGTGTCTTACGATTTTTTCCCTTGTGACCATCATCCTGCGTCCTTTTATGCAAATGGTCATATAAAAAGACCGGTCATTGACACAAAAAAGATGATTAAACCGGATGTTCTCCTCCAGAAGAAACTTCCTGCGATAGATCCCGTTCCAGGGCACTACTGCAATATCGAAAAACTTCCTGGGAAAATGGTGAAAGTCCAGCAATGTCTCATCCATAAATTTATTAAAACCTCTCAGTGCATAAAGGCCGTTGTCCACCATCTCCCCGGTCTGATCGTCAAAACCCTCCGATGTCGTTTTCAGCCAGTCCAGCTGATATCCTGCTGCAATGGAATACAGCTTTTTATAGGCTCCTTCTATCACATAATCGTCTGCATCAAGGAAATGCACATACTGCCCCCTGGCCTCCAAAAGTCCCCGATTCCTGGAGGCTCCTGCAAACAGGTTGGTTTCATTGCGCAGATACTTAAAATTGGGATACTTATTTTCATATTCCTTTAGAATCTCAGGCGTCTCATCTGTGGAACAGTCGTCTACACAGATGACTTCCAGACCGATGTCCTGTTTCTTTAAAATACTGTCCAAACACTGGCGGATATATTTTTTTGCATTGTGTACCGGAATCACCACAGAAAGCTTTGTCTGATACTCCGAAAACTCATACTCCTGCACCTGCCGGAGCCAACAATACGTCTCTTTCTCATAAAAATATTCCGCCTCTCGTCCCAGGACTCCCAGCCGGAAAAAACCTTCCCCTTTCAGGTATTCATAAAATTCCCGCTGATCTTTTCCGGAAAGAGTCTCCAGCCTTTGACGGCATACTTCCATGGCATAATTAACAAAATCCCGCTCTATCTCTTCATAAATGCCCTGTTGCTGCAAAAAAACCGGAAGAGAAAAAAGCTGGGAGACAAACTCTGTCTCCCCGGCAAAGCGGTTTCCAAAAGACAGCGCTCCCTGCTGACCCTCCGCTTCCCCATCCACCCAGGTAAGACCTGCTGCCAGCAAAACCGCCTGATAGGAAATCCAAAACCCTTCTTTTCCATCCAGTATCTGCTCCAGCAGCCCCTGTCCTTCCAGAAAATCTACAGAAAACACCTTTTGGAACAGGCAAGGCGTCACAGCCCGAAACACACTCTCTGCGATCTGCCAGTGACGAAACGGCGTGTAGGGAGGAAAACTTTTTCTGCCCGCTCCCATCAACGCCACATCCGCCCGGTCTCTTTCCAGGGCTTTCACCGCACGTTCCAGGAAATCTGTTTTTATCTTATAAGAAGCTTCCGGAAAATAAACATATTTTCCCTGAACCGCAAGAAGAAAATTCCGCTCCGTTCCTGTAGCTTCCCGCAAGGAAGCGATACTGTGCACTCTGGGATCCTTTTTCTCATATTTCTGAAAGGCTTTGACAGCCTCCTCATCAGAGGTTCCCTCCAGGCACAATAGCTCCATACTCTGTTCCGACTGACCAAGCATCGCCTCCAGACATGCTTCTGCCTCAGCTGCTCCCTGACAGTCTCTTATGATCACTGATATCCTGGGCTGCACTTCTTACCTCCTAACTAACTTCTGTCTCAGTCTCTGAAATATAGATCTCTGGTATACACCTTATCCAGCACATCGCTGATCTCTTCCTGATAACGGTTTGCCACGATCACATCGCTGATGCGCTTAAACTCATCCAGATCCCGGATCACTCTGGAGTGGAAGAAGGTCTCCTCTTTCAGGGTGGGCTCATACACCACCACTTCCACACCTTTGGCCTTGATCCGCTTCATCACTCCCTGAATGGAAGACTGGCGGAAATTATCGGAATTGGCCTTCATGGTCAGACGATAGATTCCTACAATTTTAGGATCCCTCTCTAAAATCCGCTCCGCAATAAAATCCTTCCTGGTCCGATTGGCATCCACAATGGCCTGCATGATGTTATTGGGAACATCGTTGTAATTGGCCAGCAGCTGCTTGGTATCCTTGGGCAGGCAGTAACCGCCGTAACCGAAGGACGGATTGTTATAATGATTGCCGATACGAGGATCCAGACCCACACCCTCGATGATCTGCTTGGCATTCAGCCCCCGTACCTCCGCATAGGTATCCAGCTCATTGAAAAAGGACACCCGCATAGCCAGATAGGTATTGGCAAACAGCTTCACTGCCTCCGCCTCTGTAGGATTGGTAAACAGCACCGGGATCTCTTCCTTAATGGCTCCCTGCTGCAGCAGTCCTGCAAAGACCTGCGCCCGCTCTGTCAGCCGCGCATCCTCCCGGGGCGCTCCCACAATGATCCTGGAAGGGTACAGATTATCATAAAGAGCCCTGCCCTCCCGGAGAAATTCCGGAGAGAATAAAATATTGTCTGTGTCAAATTTTTCTCTTACCGAAACCGTATATCCCACCGGAACCGTGGATTTGATCACCATGATCGCCTGGGGATTCACTTCCTTCACCAGTCGGATCACCGCCTCCACGGAGGAGGTGTCAAAATAATTTTTCTTGGGATCATAATTGGTGGGTGTGGAAATGATCACGAACTCCGCATCCCGGTAAGCGGCCGCCCCGTCTGTGGTAGCCTTTAAATTTAATTTTCCGCTGGCTAAATATTCTTCTATTTCTTTGTCTACGATAGGAGATTTTCCCTGATTGATCATCTCCACCTTCTCCGGGATAATGTCCACTGCCCAAACTTCATTGTGCTGAGACAGCAGGATTGCATTAGATAATCCCACATACCCGGTACCTGCTACTGCTATTTTCATATCCTATCATTCCTCTCTGACTGCGTTTGCGCTCTGGCAGCCCTGCTGCCTGGCCTTTTGCAACACCCACATTTTGTTTAAACTTCTGTTCCCGTCTCCGGCGCTACGTCCACAGCCTTTAAATGCAGCTCTTTTTTCACCAGTTCCAGGGCTGCTTCGATCACCTGATCCATATTGTAGTATTTATAATTGCCCAGACGGCCTCCGAAGATCACCCGATCCTCTTTGTCCGCCAGCTCCCGGTATTTCTGGAACAGCCCATTGTTCTTCTCATCATTCACCGGATAATAGGGCTCCATTCCCGGCTTCCACTCAACAGAATATTCTCTGGAGATAATAGTGGTGGGGGAGGTCCCGAACTCAAAATGCTTGTGTTCAATGATCCTGGTATAAGGAACCTCCCTGTCTGTATAATTTACCACTGCATTGCCCTGATAATTCTCCATATCCAGCTCCTCCGTCTCAAAGCGCACAGTGCGGTACTCCAGATGACCCAGAGAATAATCAAAGTATTCGTCGATGGGGCCTGTGTAGATCACCTTTTCAAAGGTGTTGGGGTGCTCTTTCACATAGCCTGCATAATCGGTGTTCAGCTTCACATCGATTCCTTCTAAAAGCTCTTTTACAATATTGGTGTAGCCTCCCTCCGGGATCCCCTGATACCGGTCATTGAAATAATTATTGTCATAAGTAAACCGCAAGGGCAGCCGCTTAATGATAAAGGCCGGAAGATCCTTGCAGTCTCTGCCCCACTGCTTCTCCGTATAGCCCTTGACCAGCTTCTCATACACGTCCTTTCCCACCAGGGACAAGGCCTGTTCTTCCAAATTCTTAGGCTCCGTGATATTCAGGTCTGCAATCTGCTCTGCGATCCTGGCCTTTACCTCCTGGGGTGTCCGAAGTCCCCACAGCTTACTGAAGGTATTCATATTAAAGGGCAGATTATACAGCTCATCTTTATACATCGCCACTGGAGAATTGATGTAATTGTTGAATTCTGCAAACTGATTCACATAGTCCCAGATTTCCTTATTGCTGGTATGGAAAATATGGGCACCGTACTTATGAACATTGATTTTACTGATATTCTCCGTATAGATATTCCCGCCAATATGATCACGTTTATCGATCACCAGACAGCGCTTTCCTGCCTTGTATGCCTCATGGGCAAACACCGCGCCGAAGAGACCTGCTCCCACTACTAGATAGTCGTATTTATTTCCTGTTTTCTGGGCCTTTTTCACTTCTTTCTCCTTTCGCTCAATCTTAAAGATCTGTTCCTGTCTTGTATTGTAAGCGTCACAAACCTCTCTTGCATCCCCGGACATGATCACTTCCCCGTGATCCAGCCACAACGCATGGGTACACAGCCGCTTTACCGAATCAATATTGTGGGATACGTACAGCAGCGTAGTCCCTCCTGAAAGCATCTGGGTCATACGCTCATTACATTTTTTCTTAAACTGGTAATCTCCCACCGACAGCACCTCGTCACAGATCAGGATATCCGGATCCACCATAGTCGCCACCGCAAACCCCAGTCGGGCTTTCATTCCGGAAGAATAGTTTTTAATGGGAGAATCCAGGAATTTTCCCAGGCCTGCAAACTCTACAATGTCATCGAAATGCGCTTCCATAAACTCATTAGAATGGCCCAGCACCGCTCCGTTGAGGAAAATATTTTCTCTGGCGGTCAGCTCCATATCAAAACCTGCCCCCAGCTCGATCATGGGCGCGATCTTTCCCCTGGTCTTTACCGTTCCCTCGTATGGCTTCAAAATACCGGTGATGGTCTTTAACAGGGTGGACTTTCCAGATCCGTTGGTTCCGATGAGCCCCCAGGCTTCTCCCGGCTTAATATGAAGACTTACGTCCTTCAAAGCAAAGAATTCCTGGAACATCAGCTCGTGCTTTGCCAGCTTGATGGCATATTCCTTCAGATTGTTTACTTTCTGATTTGCCAGATTAAAACGTATGGAAACGTGATCTACATCAATAATATTTTTTTCCATTTTTTCACTCCTAAGATTAAGGTGTTAAAAGATGCCGGACAAATTGCCTCGTACCTTGCATTTCTGCAGTTTGACATCCTCTTAAACAGATGGGAATACCCAATATCTCTAAATATACAGAATAAACTTATCCTTGCTTCTCTGGAAAGACCATACTCCGATAATCAACATCACTATGGCTATGATCCAGCCGCCCCAGAAGATCCTGGGGCCGGGCATACGTCCGTACAACACCATATCCCGAAACTGCGCCACATAATAGTACATGGGATTGGCTGCTTTTATCAGCACCTGTATGGCATCCGGCAGCTGTTCAATGGGATAGAAAATGGGAGTCAGGTACATCCAGGCTGTGGTAACTGCCTGATAGATATAGCGGATATCCCGGAAAAATACATGAAGCTGGGCCAGCAAAAATCCCAGGCCACAGCAGAAAATATACATCTGCAAGATCACCAGGGGCGTTAAAAGAAGCTGCCAGTGGAACGTGGCTCCTGTCACCAGCATTACGATAAATAAAGCTCCCAGTGAAAAAACAAAGTCCACCATACAGCTGGTTACCTTGGCAATGGTAAAGATATACTTTGGAATATAAGTCTTTTTCAAAAGTGCGCTGTTGCCTGTGACAGAGCGCATTCCCCCGTTGGTGCTGCTGGTAAGAAAATCAAACAGCATCCGGCCGGTCAGCAGATATACCGGGTAATTCTCGATATTCCGCTGAAACATCGCGGAAAATACTACGGTCATTACGATCATGATCAGCAGGGGATTTAAAATACTCCACACATAGCCCAAAAAACTTCTTCTGTATTTCAGCTTGATATCTCTGCTTACCAATTCCTTGATCAGATCCTTATACTGGATCAGCATTTTTATCCGATATTGAAATGCACTCATGAATGCTCCTCCTCTGTCAATGCAAGGCAGTCTACCAAAATCACCGGGCGCAAAGAAAATTCAGCCTCAGCCACCGGGTATCCATGCTCCATTACCTGTCCGGAAGCTGAGACAAAAACCGCCGTATCCGGTTCAGCTCCTGCATCCTTCAGCCAGTAGTCAGCCCCTTTCAGCCCGCTCACCACTTTTTTGTATTTCTGCATCTCGGCAACTGAAAGGACTGACACATAATCTTTGCCGTCTGCCAAACCTCCATCCTGCACCTGGGAATCTGCATCCTCCTGAAACGCCCCCTCTTCCCCCATGGGCAGCAGCGCCTGGCGATCTTCCGGCGCAAACTCTGTCTCCAGCACCTCTCCGTTCAGCCAGGAGCGAAGGCTGCTGTTCTCCCAGTCCACTGCCTCCTGGGTTTCATGGTAAGATACCTGAGAAAAGGGACCATTTCCCTTCACATCCTGCAAGATCAGATACAGCTGATCCTCGCTCCGTTCCAACACCTTCCAGGTATAGGCTCCAAATACCACACTGTCCCCTGCTTTCGCCTTTTGCAAAGCAGACAGTTCCTCTGTCTCCTGACGGCGCACCTGCTCTTCCCTGGAAACGCGGGCCCGCTCCTGGCTGTCGAGGAAGTCTCCCAGCTCCTCAAAGATCGGCTCTGATTTCTCATAATAACCCATAGAGCTGTAGAATACCCCCATTACATAGCGGTAAAACCCGGTGGTATAGCCTGCCACCAAAACTCCAATGCACAAAATCACTACAGCCCCGATCCCGAGAGCCTTGCCTTTGATTTTTTTATCATAAATTGCGATCTGAGCCAGGCATTCCTGACGCTGACTGGCAGAATCCTTGTAAGAACCCAGCTCTTCGAACTGCTGCGCTGCCTTTTCTAATTCCTGCTGCGCAGCTGCCTTTTCTTTCGCCTTTTTTGCTTTTTGATACTGCTCCTCCCTGGCCTCTGCCTCTGTTTCCTCTGCCAGATCCCGACATTTTTGAGCCAGCTCCTTAGAATCCAAATAAGCCCCTACCTCATCAAACATGGCAGCGGCTGTCCTGTAATTTTCTATCTTATATGCGTACTGAATAATCAGTTTATCCGCATTCATTTTCTTTACTGCTTTTTTATACAGCACTTCCTGGGATTCACATACCAGAACATTGGCTGAATTTTTGTTGTCTGCCATCCTTCCTGTCCCTTCTTCTCTCTTCCTGCTTTTCTGCTCCTACTTTTCTGCTTGCTCTTCCTTCCCCTCCAGCACCATCCGGTATACGTCCCTTTTTCCGATGCCCCGGTCTTTTGCAACTGCCTTCATAGCATCCTTCTGGCTCATCCCCTGGTTTTCATACAGGGCCATGTGCTCTTGGATATCCATGGTCTCCCAGGACTGCCAGGCCTCCTGTTTCATGGCAAGCCGGTCTCTCCCCTCCATCACGATCACGCACTCCCCTTTGGGATCCTGCTCCTCATAATGGAAAATGGCTTCTGAAAGAGTCGTGGCAAATGCCGTCTCATGACGTTTTGTCAGCTCCCGGCACAAGGTGATTCGCCGCTCTCCCAGCGTCTCCAGCAACTCCTTCAACGTTTTCACCAGCCGGTGGGGAGCCTCGTAAAGGATCACCGTCCTGGTCTCTGTCTTTAGTTCCTCCAAAATCTCCTGGCGTTCCTTTTTCTCTGAAGGCAAAAATGCCTCAAAGCAAAACCGCCTGGTGGGAAGTCCGGATAAAGTCAGCGCTGTGACACAGGCGCAGGCTCCCGGAAGGGAGGTTACCTCAATTCCGGCTTCATAGGAAAGTCTCACCAGATCCTCCCCGGGATCAGAAATCCCCGGCGTCCCGGCGTCTGTGATCAGGGCTACATTTTTTCCCTGCTGCATCTGCCGGATGAGATCGTGGGCTTTTTCTATTTTATTGTACTCGTGATAGCTGGTCATGGGCGTCCGGATCTCAAAATGATTCAGCAGCTTAATGCTGTTGCGGGTATCCTCCGCTGCGATCAGATCTACCTCCCTCAGGGTTTTCACAGCCCGAAAGGTCATATCCTCCAGGTTCCCTATGGGGGTGGCGCACAAATATAATTTCCCCTGCATCTTCTTTCTCCTGTATTTATTTCTCAGGCCGGACTGTCTCCTGCATCTCATACAGCCTTCGGACTTCTTCTGTATACACCCCAGGGCGCTCATAGACGATCAAAGGCGGCTCCACGCTGACTCTGGGCTTTCCCCCTTTGAGCGCTTCTATCAAAATCATGTTTGGCTCTTTGTCCACAAAGGGATATACCAGCCGGATGCGTTTGGGTTCCAGCTTATACTGGCTGAACACACGGATAATCTCTGCCATCCGAAAAGGACGGTGCACCATATAAAATCTGCCCTGCGGCTTCAAAACCCTGGCTCCCTGGCGGATCACATCCTCCAATGTACACAAAATCTCATGGCGGGCTGCCGCCTTGTCCAGATCCGGGTTTACCAGCCCGTGCTTCGCTGTCATGTAAGGCGGATTGGATGTCACCACATCAAAAGAAGCCGCCGGAAAAATTCGGTCGGTTTCCCTGATATCTCCCTGGATGATGGAGATCTTCTGCTCCAGATGATTGTAAGCTACACTGCGTCTTGCCATGTCTGCGCTGGCGGCGCAGATCTCCAGTCCGGCGAACGAACGTCCCCTGCTTTTTGCTTCCAGCAAAATAGGAATCACTCCGGTTCCGGTGCCAAGATCCAGCACCTGTTCTCCCTCCTTCACCTTGGCAAAAGCAGACAACAGTACTGCATCCATACCGAAGCAGAAGAGCTTTTCATTCTGAATGATCTTATAGCCGTTTCTCTGAAGGTCATCCAGCCGCTCGCCAGGCAAAAGCAGTTCATCCTGCTGCATCATATCTGGTCATCCTCCAGCCTGGAACGGCTCTCCTGCTGCTCCAGCGCTTCCAGTTCCTGAAGCTCCCGCTCTTCCTGATCCTGAATATTGTTTTTGGGAGCCCGCTTTCTGCGTTCTCTAAATTCCCGGCCCTGGCGGGTATTTTCCCTGCCTTCACGGCCCTGGCGGCCATGTTCTCTGTCCTCACGGCCCTGACGGCCATTCTCTCTGTCCTCACGGCCCTGACGACCATTCTCTCTGTCCTCACGGCTCTGACGGCCATTCTCTCTGTCCTCACGGCTCTGACGGCCATTCTCTCTGTCCTCACGACCCTGGCGGCCATTCTCTCTGTCCTCACGGCCCTGGCGGACGTGCTCTCTGTCCTCACGATCCTGGCGGGAATTTTCTTCCCGTTCTTTTCCGGATCCCTTCTCTGAACCGCCTTTGTTCGCATTCCCATTGCTGCCGGAATTGCTGTTTTTTTCTTTTTTCCGTCTTGGCTTAAACTTCAGATCCTTTACATCATATTCCTGCAGTTCCTTCTCGTCATCCACATCCACCAATACCTTCACCTTCTGGCGCAGCACATTTACACTGGCTACCTCTCCCTGAAGCCCGGTGACCGTAGTGACCGTATCTCCGATCCCCGGAAGCTTGCTGTGAAGATACTCGTACGTCTCTTCCTCGTTTTTCAGACAGCACATCAGACGTCCGCAGACTCCTGAGATCTTGGTGGGATTCAGAGAAAGATTCTGTTCCTTTGCCATCTTAATAGAAACCGGCGCGAACTCTGAAAGGAAGGTGCTGCAGCAAAGAGGTCTTCCGCAGATTCCCACGCCTCCTAAAATCTTGGTCTCATCCCGTACACCGATCTGACGCAGTTCGATCCTGGTGCGGAACACTGCCGCCAGATCCTTTACCAGCTCCCGAAAATCAATGCGCCCGTCAGCCGTAAAGTAAAACAACACTTTATTATTATCAAAGGTATATTCTGCATCGATCAGCTTCATATCCAGGTTGTGCTTGCGGATCTTCTCCTTGCAGATGGCCATAGCCTCCCGCTCCTTCTCCCGATTCCGCTTTGCCCTGGCATCATCTTCTCCGTTGGCCACCCGGATCACCGGTTTTAACGGCTGAACCACCTTGTGGTCTGCCACCTCCTGCACCTTTCCGGAAACTGTGGCATACTCAATGCCCCGGGCCGTTTCTACGATCACATGATCCCCTGGCTTGATCTTATAATCCTTGGGATCAAAATAATAGACTTTTCCGGCATTCCGGAAACGCACTCCAACAATCTTTACCATCTGTCTCTATCTCCAGTCATCCATATTTTGGTAACACTAATTTTCCTTCATCGTCAAAAACAGCAGCTCTATGGTGAGCTCAAAATTCACATTGGCATTGAGCCTGGTCTTTGCTGTCTCCAAAGCCTGCTGTATCAGCTCCAGTCCCTCATACGAGCTGGTGCTGGCATTCTGACGGATGTTTTTCAACTGATCCTTAAACACAAGCCCCTCTATATCTCTTGTGGCCTTAAAATACAGCACGTCCCGATACCATACTGCCAGAATATCCAGATAATCCTGTACCTCGATCTTATAGGGAACGACTCCCTTCACAGCAGCAATCACCTCATTGAGATCCATGTCTTTTACATGAGCTGCCAGATGCAGGGCTGCCGCCTTGATCGCATTAAAATTTTCTGAAACAGCCAGCATGGCTGCTTTCCCGATATTGCCCTGGGCAAAAGCCACACAGATATCTGCCTGGTAATCCGGAATCTCCAGGTTCTCCATCAGATACCGTTTCACCTTCTCATCCGGCACCGGCTTCACGTTCAGAAGCACACAGCGGGAACGGATGGTATCTAACAGCACTGAGGCATTTCTGGTAAGCAGAAGGATCACTCCGTAAGCCGGAGGCTCCTCCAGCGTTTTCAGCAGAGCATTCTGGGCCTGAATGGTCATCTTCTCCGCCTCTGCCACAATATAGATCTTATATTTTCCGTTGTAGGGCTTGATCTGGATATCATTTACAAGCTGATCCCGGATCTCATCTACCCCGATGCTGTTTGGCTTTTCATGGGTCACATAAATGATATCCGGATGATTCCGGCTGATAGCCTGATGACAGGAATGGCAGGTTCCACAGCCCTCCACGCCTCCGGCCTCACATTGAAGCGCCATGGCAAAGGCGTCGGCCATCATCCGTTTCCCGGAGCCGGCTTCCCCCTGAAATAAATATGCGTGACTCACCTTCCCTGACTGAATCGCATGCTCCAAATGCGAAATCATCTGCTCATGTCCAATTATACTGTTAAATCCTGACATTCCGCCACCTCCCGGAGGGATCTTACCGCCGTATCCACTGTGCCTGTAACATCCGTATTTTTTATTTCCGCCAGCAATGCGCCAAGCCTCCGCATCTGTGCGGATATGCGGCCAATGCCGCGAGAGTCAAAACCCCTGCAGTTTGCTGCACTGCAAGCTTGATACCCCGTCAGCAGGCTGTTGGAGTTTTGATCGGTATTTTTAGAAGCTGCTCTCCCTCTTTGTTTGGAAAGCCTCACAAAAACACCCAATAATTCACAATAAGAATACCATATTTGCGTTATAAAGTAAACTATATCCGAAAGAAACACCGGTCTCCCGGTCTTTTTCCCGAGTTTCGGTTTCTGTTTTTCCGCTGTATTTCTGATCTTATCTGCATCTGCAATCTCTGACAAGGCTCTGTTCTTATTCCTGATCCTGATTCTTATATCATTTACAGCCTCAGCCTGTAAGGACGCATACCTTTGTATCTTGCGGCTAACGTTCTTTCTGAGACAGGATATATGCCGCGATTTCTCCCATGCACTGCTGCCGTTCTCCGTCATTAGAAAAACGTTGTCCGATCCCTGCGTTTTCCAGATTTTGTTCTGAAAAATCCCTCTGGTCTGCCAGGAATCTGCGGCACAGCTCCTCATACTTAGGCGCAGTCTGCTTTTTCTCCCGAATCAGCGCCCGTTCCAGCCGCTCCCCATCCTCCACCTCTATGTAAACGGGAAGCACCCGGTCCTTTCCATAGTATTCCACCATTTTTCGATAGGAAACCAGCGTACCAATAGCCAGGTAATCCTGCTGCTCCAGATCCATATTTTCATCATCCACTGTAAAATACTTCCAGATGCCATGGACCGTATTATACTCCCGCAGTTCAATCACTCTGCCTCCGTCCAGAAATTTCCGCAGCATCTCCTCCCCCACAAAATGATACTCCACTCCCTCTGTCTCCTTTGCCCGAATGGGCCTTGTGGTATAGGGAACCAGGCGGCAAAGTCCCAGCTCTTTTCTCTCCAGAAGCTCCTGGTAAATAGTATCTTTACCGGTAGCGCTTTTTCCCATAATATAAAATATTTTTCCCATATCGTCCGTTCCTATTCTTTCTCCTGCTCCTGTCCGTTCCGCTGTTTTCTCCCGGCAGTTCTCAGCTTCTGTACCCAAAGAAATGCCGATGTCTCTGATCCCCGGCTTCCCTTCGGTTCTTCTCTGTCTTGAAATCTCCCGTTCTCCAGCACCCGGTGCTTCTCTGCCTTAACCTTCTCCGTTCTCCAGCACCCAAATCTTCTCCATCTGATGATCCTCCAGTCCCTGGAGATACCAGCCCGTCTCTCTGTACCGCAGAACCTCCTCCAGCAGTTCCCTGCTGATTCTCTCTCCCGGCACTGCCAGGGGTACTCCCGGCGGATACAGATACAGATATTCTCCGCAGATACTTCCCAGGGAAGCTTCCAGCGCAATCTGCTTTTTGCGGCTCTGCTCTGCCTCCCAGATCGTCATGGGTGCCTCATTTTTCAGAATAAAAGAAGCTCCCGGTTCTCCCAGCCCGTCAAGGCTCTCCGCTCCTCCGGCAGGCGTTTTGCCTCCAAATGCTGTCCTGCATTTTCCAAACTCTTCCGCTAACGGAAACAAATCACAACAGTCATCTCCTCTTTTCCGGTAAGTTCCGGCCTCCAGCCGGCTCTCCAGATCCAAAAGTCCGTCTCCCAGGCGGCAAAATCCCTCCGGACTGTCCCCCACAGAGGCCAGCGCCAGAGCGTAATCCCTGGTTTCCATCTCCAGCTCCAGATGGTGCTCCTGCCGCAGAAAACAGCTGATATCTCTGCCGGAAAGTCCCTCCCTTCTCCCGCAGATCAAGATCTTGGAAGGATCCTGGTTCTTAAGAAAGTAAAGATGTCTCAATCCTTCCATACGGCGATAAAACTCTGTCAGCTCTCTGGCAAAGGCATCAAACAGGGATACTCCCCGCTCTTTCAGCAATCCTACACAGTGGTCAATGCTGGCCATCAAAACATAGCTGGGACTGCTGCTCTGATAGATCCCCAGCATCTGGCCCAGCCGTCTGCGATCCACCAGAGAGCCATTTACATGCAGCAGGGCTGTCTGGGTCAGCGAGGGCAGTGTTTTGTGGACACTCTGGATCACCAGATCCGCCCCCAAAGATACCGCTGAAGGCGGAAAAATAGGATGCATGCCAAAATGCGCTCCATGAGCCTCATCCACGATCACCGGGAGCCCAAAGCTATGCGCTGCCTCCAGGCTTCCTTTTACATCCGGAAGAATCCCCTCATAAATAGGTGCAGTCAGGTATACTGCCCGGATCTGAGGCTCTTGCTCCAAAATGCGCTCTGTCTCCGCCTTTCCCTCTCCGGGGTATAGATACACTGCTTCCAGCCGGTTTAAAAACAGGCTGTGATACGCTGCCTTATGACTGTTTCTGGTCATAAGAAGCTTTCCCGTCGGCGCACAGGCGCCTATGGCGCTTAGAATACCGGAAGTACTGCCATTTACCAAAAAATGGGTCTCCTCCGCCCCAAAAAGAGCAGCTGCCCGCTGCTGAGCGTTTAACACTATCCCCTCTGCATGGTGAAGGTTGTCAAACCCCTCGATCTCTGTAATATCAAAAGAAAACGGATCTGCAAATCTGCCCAGCTGCCGCTTATGTCCCGGCATGTGGAAAGGATAGGCATCCGTTTTGCTGTATCTGATCAATTCCTCATATAAGCTCTGTCCCATATCTGCAGTTTCTCATCCTTTCTTTCCGCAAATCCCGTAAAGTCTACAGACCAAACAGGCCCTTTACCAGAAACCATATCACAGGCATCAGCAGGGCGGGAAGCATATTTAAAGTTCTGCAGTCCTTAATCTTCAAAATAGAAAGCCCGGAGCTGGCAATGAGGATCCCTCCCACTATCGAAATCTCCGTTAAAAGCTCAGGGGTGAGAAAATCTGCCAAAAATCCGGCGCACAAAAAAATACTGCCCTGCCAGCAAAACAGTACTCCCGCCGCAATAGCGATCCCGATCCCATAAGCAGAGGCAAGCACTGCGGATGTCACAAAATCCAGTGCAGCATTGGTAAAAAGATAGGTGTTATTTCCATTCACAGCACTTTCAATGGGGCCAAGAATGGACAAGGTACCGATACAAAACAGAAGCACTGCGGTGGAAAGCCCCTGCCCCAATCCTCCGCCGGAGACTCTGGATATCAGCTTCTGAAATTTTCCATCCAGATCCAGGATCGTTCCCAGAAGACTCCCGGCGGCCAGGCTGATAATAAACAAAACCGGGTACTGGCTCTTTGGCATATTCTGCGCCACCGCATTGATCCCAAGGGCGGTGGCCGCCAGACCCATGGCATGAAAAAGAGCTTCCTGATATTGAGGTTTGATCCCTCTTTTTACCTGACTGCCGATCAGGCTTCCTGCTAAAATCGTTCCTGTATTTACAATCGTTCCCAGCATGCTTTTTCTCCCTCTGATTTTTCGGATCCTTGCATCTATTTTTCTGATGGACCTTTTCTTTTGGATCCTTTATTGAATCCCTGCTTTCAGACCCTTCCTTTCTTCTGTATAGTTCAGCAGGCATGAAGTCCCAGGCTGCCCTTCCCGGTCTCCATCCCTGCTGCCTGTACGCAGAAGAACGCTTTCCGCAAATTTTCTGTTTTCCTGACCATCCCGGCTGCGTCAGCCCCTGGCTCGGGGTCTTATCAGACGCTTTTCCGCGCCGCTTCTAAGAAGAGATCCCCTTCTGGATCACCGGCCATATGGAGGCTTTCTCTGAGCCAAGCACCCAGGCTGCGATTCCTCCCAGATCATAGGTCCCCACCAATCCGGCTTTCAGCGCCAAAGATTCCTCATCCTCAATCCAGATCTCACAGAGGGTTCCATCCTCTGCAACCCAGGCGGCATAATACTGAGAGGTTTCCTCATTCCATTCCGGAACAACGCCGTAGGTTTCCAGCGTCTTTTCCACGCTCTCCATACTCAGAGCCTCGCTGGTCACTGTGGTAGTTCCATCCTCATTATACACCGTATACCAGATCCTGGTGTAAAAAGGCACTCCGCTGATGATCTTCTCTGCAGGAACCGCCTTGAGCGTCTCTGTGATCCCATTCTCTTCAAAGCTTAACGAGGCCACGCTTCCCGCTGTCTCAGAACCGGCATAGTGCTCATCATATCCCATGACGATCACATAGTCCGCCACAGTCCCCAGTTCCTTCCTGTTAAAATGCTGATTAAAGTCCATAGGCACCGGCACATCTACTGAGAGCACCAGATTATTTTTCCGGCAGGCAATGGACAGCTCCCGCACAAACTGTACATAGCTGTAGCCGCACTCCTCCTTAATATACTCAAAATCCAAATTAATTCCTTCTATCTCCAGCCGCTTGGCTTCACTGACCAGCGTATCCGCCATTCTCCTCCTGGCTGCGGTGGAAGCAAGAAGCGTAGTGGTATCTACCTCCGGGCTGAAATTGTTGATCAATCCCCAGACCTCCAGGCCTGCCTCATGCGCTGTCTTTACATATTCTGCATCCCCAAAGGATGTGATAGCCCCCTCATTATCCAACACAGAAAACCAGGTGGGCGAGATCACGTTCACCCCGGTCATGTCTGCGATATCCTCGCTCAGATACTGATTGGCCTCTTCATAGTCGATCTGATGCCACACCAGATTGATCTTTTCCTCCCGGGTGAGACTGGTATACTCTGTCTTCTGAAATTCTCTGGTCACCTCTGTCTCCTGGATCCCTCCGACTCTGCGCTTTGACACATATCCCACATAGCCGTCCGGTGTCACCACCTCCAGCCAGTTTTCAAATTCTTCCAGCACCTGCACGCTGTCGCCGGCCTGAAGCTCCGTCAAAATGGGACTTTTGATCCCTCCCTGATACCGGACAGGCGCATTCTTTCTGACTGTGACTCTTCTCTGGGTTCCCCACTGATACCGCAGAAGGCCATGGCAGATCCCCTCTTCTTCCGTCAGAGTCCACTCCAGATTTGTAAAAAGCTGAAGAAAATCTGCTGACAGATACAAGGTTCCATCCCTGCTGATCACAATAGGACGCTCATATTCTCTGCTCTCCCCGTCAACGGTGTAAGCAGCACTGTCCACCGGAATGTCATACGTTTCCAGCGCAGTGGTAAAGATCATCTGTCCGTTAGGTTCATCCCAGTAAAACCTGGAATTGATCTCATCCCGGACCATCTCATAATTCAGATACAGCCCCTGATCTTCCAACAGCCCCTTCTGTTCTGTCAGATGATCCTGAAGCACCAAAGCTACCTGGTTCTCTCCCAGAGCTCCAAAATATGCTGCCGGAGCCATCCGCTCCTTTGTGGGCATATACCGCTGTATCAAAAAAACAGCTGCAGCAGCCAGTATCACCAGTAAAGCCAAAAAAACGGGACCCGCCTTTTTTCCTCTGCCTTTGCTTCTTTTGTTTTCCTGCATATTCTACCTCCCAGGTACAAGCTATTCCCTGGTAAGTATAGCAGTAAAAACTGGTTTCGTCAGCAATTTCATAAAAGATTCATAAAAGATTCACTTTTTTGCATCCGGGGAAATCCTGCTGCCAAAAGACCTTTTATTTTTCTTTGATCCTGATAAAGTTGATTCCTTTGATATGATCCTTCTCATCACTGACAAACTCCCGCATATAGGTGGCATTTTCTCTCAGGCATGCAGAAACGATCCTTCCCGGTCTGGCCGGCCGGCCATTTAAATAGAAACGGCAACCGTTTTTCTCATATTGAGCCAGCTCGCCGAAAAGCTTTTTCCCCTCCTGATCCTGTTCCTCATTTCTTCTCATTCTGTTTCCCCTGATCCCGGCTCTGCAAAAGGCGCCTGTCTGTGATATATTATTTCCTGCAACACCAAACAGAGCGGGAAATTTTCTAAAAAATTTAGATTTTTGACATTGCGAAAAGATGCATTTCATGGTATTATTTATCAACTCTGAGGGCAGATAATGACTCTTTCTGATTTCTTGAATAACTGCGGGAACATCCGCAAATAGATTTCATAGATAGGAAATCAAAGACCTCGCAGCAAACTGCGAAACATTTGACCCTCGCGGCATTCACCAGGTATCTGCTCAAAGGCGGCTGCCTGGCTCACTGCTCGCGGGAATAAATGAGCATTCAGATAAGAACTTTTTGATCCTCCTTTCTTTTTCAAAATAGCACACATCCTTTCACAGTTTTATTATATACAATATGTGCTTATTTTGCAAGGATTTTTTATCCACTTTACATCTTTTGTAATTTTGGATATAATCTTATAAAAAGAAAGTATGTTATCATGATTCTCAGTTGAATAGATTGGATGTGATGTTATGAAAATTGAGAAAATAAATGAAAATCAGATTCGCTGTACCCTTACTAAGGAAGATCTGATAGACCGGAAGATCCGTCTCAGTGAGCTGGCTTACGGTTCTGAAAAAGCGAAAAGCCTTTTCCGGGATATGATGCAGCAGGCTGCTGATGATTTTGGCTTTGAAGCCAACAATATCCCCCTTATGATAGAAGCAATCCCCATCTCTTCAGATTCCATCATCCTGATTATCACCAAGGTGGAAGATCCGGAAGAATTGGATACCCGTTTTTCCAGATTTACAGGAGAGGAGGATCGCCCGGAATCTGACCGGACTTCCTCCAGCCTTGCAGAGGCGCTCACCGGTGCAGATGATATTTTGGATCTGATCCAGAAAATCCATCAGGCCAGACAGCTGGCGGCCAAAGCCGCTCTTCCGGAAACAGAGAAGGAAAAAGATTCCCAGGAGCCTCAGGAATCCCCGGAAGCTTCTGAAGAGATCTTCCATCTCACCCGGTTCTATCTGTTCCGGGATCTGGAGACAGTGATCCGCGCTTCCCGGGTACTCTCTTCCGGTTACACCGGGCCCAATGCCCTGTTTAAAAATCCGGAAGACCAAAATTACTATCTGCTTTTAAAAAAGGCAGATACAGACCCCGGCCAGTTTAACAAAATCTGCAACGTATTGTCCGAATATGCTCTGCAGGTAAGCTATACTCCTGGCATGGAGGAATATTTCACAGAACACATGGAGGTCATTATTCCAGACTCTGCTGTCCAGCATCTGCGAAATATTTGATCCTGCTGTACGTCTGTTTGATCCCGGGATTTTATGATGCGATGCTTTTAGAAAGAGCATTGTTTCAACAGAATACTTCTTCTGTAATATGCTTCTAAGGAGAGTTCCCGTATCTGTCAGCCCCCTGTTTGGGGCCGGCTGTCCGGATACGGAAACTCTCCTCTTCTTTTATCAGCAAAACAGGCTGTCCCGGAATATATGTTTCCCGGGACAGCCTGATCAAGCTTCACTGCTTTTTACCGCTTCGCTTATTTGTTCTGCTTCTCCATCTCACTTGCAAATGCATTCATTCTGGCCAGCAGCAGATCCGGCTCAATTCCGTGAACCATAGCAGCCTCTTCCAGCGTCTCGCCCTGGGAAGAGGGGCAGCCGATGCAGTGCATTCCGCTTGCCATGAGAACGTTTATCATATTCGGATCCATACGGATAACCTCTCCGATAGTCATATCCTTGTTAAACTTTTCAGCCATTTGGAATTACCTCCTTCATCTAAAGATGGGGATATTATAATACTTTTCCAGAATCTTGTCTACCATCTGCCGGGAATTTCCTGCCGGATCCCCCTCTGCAGCTATAGTTCCTCCTGTTTGGTATGTCTGCGGATATACTCAGCCACAAGATCCGGCATCTCCATCGCCCCGCGCCACAGCACCGGACAGGCGGCCAGCATCTCATAGCCTCCTGTTCCTGTGGCCCTGTAGTTGCTGGTAACTAATCGATACTTCCGATCTCCCAGCGGAGAGCCGTCCGGAAGGGTCAGCTTTATCAGCCTCTGCCCCACAGGTCTGGCAAAATCAAACTCATAGAGAAGGCCTGCATAGAAATCAAAATTGTAGTGTTCCACCTTTGGCTTTAAAAATTCCTCTGAGATCTCCGGCTGTCCATTTCTTATGGTGATATAGGCTCCGCACCGCTCCAGAGCTGCCCGGATCGCCGCCTCGTCCACCTCCAGCACCACCAGGGTATTGGCGAACAGATACGCTCCGCAGATCTCCCGCATAGACACCTGTTTCTTTAATCCCACCGGCTGGTTTCCCAGGCTGGTGCAGGAAAAATCCGCCCCTGTGTGCTCTAACTGCACTGCGTTAAACAGATCTGCCAGGCGGCTGCCATGAAGAGCTGCTGCAAGCTTCTCCTCCGGCAAAATCTCCTCCTCCAGACAGCCCACCGGCTCATCCAGCCACTGCTGGGCAGCCTGCTCCAGGGGAAGAAGACTGTGGTAAGGCTCCTTCTTATGCGCCATTTCCACCGGAACTGCCCTGGAGTTAACCTGCAGGAACTCCCATTTCTGATTAATTCCATCATCCGCCCCCTCTGAGAAAGCTTCTGCCTGTTTGCCTTCTCCTTCTCCGGCCAATCCGTTCCCCTCCAGCATCTCCACTACAGCATTCAGCTGCATATAATGGGTTCCATTGGCAGGCGGCTGAAGCGCATACGTCCCGGACAGGTTCACTCCCTCCACCATCATATGCTGGTGGCCGGTCAAAAGAATATCAAAGCCCAGCTTCCCTGCGATCTCACAGGCCACATTCTCTCTGGTATCCGACAGCCGCTTTCCGGTGATCAGATCCTCCTCAAATCCCCCGTGATAAATGCATACCGTTATATCGCACAAATCTTTTAAGGCTTCGTACTCCGCCTTCGCTGCAGCAAACGCATCCGTCACCCGAACCTCCTCCAGATTTTTCGGCTGCTCCCAGACCATCACATAATCTGTGACAAGCCCGGTGATCCCCACCCGCAGGCCATTGTCCAGCACATGCACCAGGTGCTTTTTCACCTTAAGCTCCCCTCTCAAATCCTCCAGATTTGCGCAGAGGCATTGGGCCTTCATGCTGTCTATATAGTTTTTCAAAACCTCATATCCGAAATTAAAATCATGGTTTCCCAGGGTATAATAATCACAGCCCAGACTGTTAAACGCCTCTCCCAGAGGGTGGAAAGGGTACTTTCCGCTGTTGGCAATATAATATTGGGCCAGGGGAGTTCCCTGCAGCGCGTCTCCCCCATCCAGGATCAGCGTATGACCTGTCTTTTTTATCTGACCTCCCATGTTCAAAAGTCCGGAGGCCTCCTCCCGGTTTCCCGGATAATTTACCGGAAATACATGTCCGTGAACATCAGAGGTAAAAATAAGTTCCAATTCCTTTTTCATCTGTTTTCATCCTTCCAGCTGCCTGCATTCCGTTTTCCCATGCCGCAGCCTTCCTTCTCTCCCTTTTCAGCCTCTTGCCAGCTTCACCCGGATCTTGGTGGAGATCCATTCCACGATCAATACCAGAACGATCAGGCCAGCCAGGATAGCTCCCGCCTCATTCCAGCGGTACGCATTCATGGCAAAAATCAAAGGAGCTCCGATCCCACCTGCGCCCACCAAACCCAGCACAGTAGCATCTCTTAAGTTAATGTCAAAACGGTAAATGGCAGTGGACGCAAAATTGGGCATCAGCTGGGGCAAAATTCCATAGCGGATCTTCTGCCAGGTGGTGCAGCCCGCTGCATCCAGAGACTCCAGTACCTTGGTATCCAGATCTTCTATGGCTTCGATATACATTTTACTTACCATCCCCACAGAACACAGGGACATGGTAAGCAGCCCTGTGAAGGCTCCCGGACCGGTGACGCGGATAAACATCAGACCGTACACAAAGGCAGGAATGGTGCGCACTGCCATGATAATGGTTCTTCCCACAAAAGCCACCGGCTTCGGCGTCAGGTTGGAGGCTGACAGAAACGCCAGGGGAATGGAAATGATCGCTCCCACAATCGTTCCCAGAAAAGCAATACAGATCGTCTCCAGCAAAAGATAGGGAACTCCCTTGGTGGTCAGGTTAAATAACAATTTTGTATCCGGATGAAAAATCCCGGACAAGATATTCATGGCGATCTTGCCGCCGTTTTGTGTGGTTCCGCTGGTCTCAATACCGGATGCGCTCCAGATCAGCAAAAATACCACCACCAGGGTGACGGACAGCTCAAATAACCAGCGCTTCGGACGATTTTCATACGCCTGTTCAATTCTTTCCTTCATCCCCTACCTCCTATACCAGCCGCCTGCGAACCGCGCGGCTGATGGTTTCAATAATAAACACAGTGACAAACAGGGCGATCAGGATCATTCCCACACTGGGATACTCTCTCCAGCCGATCTTTTCGTTTAAGATCAGTCCCAGACCTCCTGCTCCCACATAACCTAAGATGGCGGCGTACCGCACATTTCCCTCAAAGCAGAACAGGCCGTTGGACAGATAGGAGGGAAGTACCTGAGGTACGATAGCGCTGACGAAAGCTCTCACCTTGGTAGCTCCCATAGCTTCCATTGCCTCAAAGGCCCCCATATCCACTGTCTCAATCTCCTCATAGAGAATCTTCCCCATATAGGCAAAGGTAAATACTGCGATGGCAATGGTTCCAGCCAGAGTGCCCAGTCCAAAAATATAAGTAGCAATCAGAGCAGCTACCAAAGTCGGCAGAGTGCGGACGATACTGAGAAACAGCCGCATCACCGTCACCACCACATTATTTTTAATCACATTGGTAGAAGCCAGCATCGCAAAGGGTACTACCAGAATCGCTCCTGCCACAGAACCCAGCAGGGACATTTGAATTGTGTCAAACAAGGGCCCCCAGACCTTTGGCATATAGCTCCAGTTGGGAGCAGAAAACATCTGGCCCAAAATTACGAAAAATTCATTTATTCTGCTTACCAGAGTATGCATATTAAATCCCGTTACCTTTACAGAAAGGGCCGTCAGCGCCGCCAGTATCAAGATCACCAGCGGCATTCTGGTACGCTTTTTCTGCACCGTTTTGCCGTTTGCCAGGGTAATGGTTTTCGGTGGAAAAAGTTTATCGTAAATACTCATGCCGTTTTCTCCTGACCTCCCTGATATATGGAATCCAACACCTTCTCATCTACCTGATCCACCGGCCCGTCATAAACCACCTCTCCGGCCCGGATCCCGATCACCCGGTCTGCATACTGCAGCGCCAGATCTACATGATGGATATTGATCAACACCGTAATCTTCAGTTCTTTGTTGATCCTGCGGAAATCATCCATCACCTGCTTGGCAGTCACCGGATCCAGAGCTGCCACCGGCTCATCCGCCAGGATGATCTGGGGATTCTGAGCAAGCGTTCTGGCAAGAGCCACTCTCTGCTGCTGTCCGCCAGAGAGCTGATCTGCACGCACAAAAGCTTTGTCCAGGATTCCCACCTTGTCCAGGGCTTCTAAGGCAGCTATCTTTTCCTCCTTTGTAAAAATTCCGAAAGCTGCTCTCCACCAGGGAAGATCCGGTACAAAGGCAGTAAGGACATTTTTGATCACCGTTGTTCTTGTGATCAGATTAAAGGACTGGAAGATCATACCGATCCTTCTTCGGAAACGTCTCAGGGTCTTTCCCTGAAGAGTCATCACATCCGTTCCATCCACGGTGAGGGTTCCCTCCGTCACATCGTGCATCCGGTTAATAGTGCGGATCAGGGTGGATTTTCCCGCTCCGGAAAGTCCAATGATAGCTACAAATTCTCCCTGATCTATGGTAAGATTCACATTTTTCAGTCCCACAAATCCATTGGGATATTTTTTTGTCACATTTTTAAACTCAATCATAGGATACCTCTATTATTTTCTATTTTGCAGCGGCTGGGAGAGATGTATTTTTAAGTGCGGCTTTCTGTTTTTTGAAAAAATGTCTCTCCATACCAGAAAGACCGCCGCAAAATACTGTCCCTGTATTCCGGATCTCTCTTCCCGGTAACAGGCCGATTTTGCGGCGGCCCCTAACTGTCTGTTCTGTCAGATTTTCCTTTTGTTGCAGCCTCTTAGGAAGCGCTGTTCAGCTCCTGGATCATCTTCTGGGCTGCCCGCTCAGAATCATAATCCTCAGCAGCAGCTTTCTGATATCCGTTGTGGCTGTAAATAGCGATCACTTCTTTTCCTTCCTCGGTATTTCCGATATTGATGAATGCATCTGCCAAGGCAGTCTTGAAAGCATCATCCATGATGGGGGAAGTTTTGCTGACACTGATGGTATCGTTGTAGATAGCCGGTGTCACGCCGATCACAGCAGTATCCTCCCAGATGCTGTTCTCCATAGCGTATTCACTGTTCCATTTCTCTACATAATCTCTTCTGGCATCTGCATAAGTGCACAGAACATCGATCTGGCCGGAGGCCAACCGTGCAAATGCGCTGCCGTAAGAATCAGACTGTACTGCATGGGACAGCTGAGTAATGTTCTTATCGAAATTCTCCTGCAGCCACAGAGAGGGATAAATATATCCTGCCGGTGAGGAGGAATTCATAACGCTCCAGTTTGCACTGTCAATGTCCTCCCAGGTAAGTGCTTCCCCTGCATTTACCTTCTCTGCCAGTTCCTTTCCTTTCTCGGATGGTCCTGCGATCATCAGTGCCCGGTAGCTGGTGGCCTGCTTGTCAGATGCCTCTGTGGGAGCCTGATCATTCCAGTCCTTAGCGCTGTCAGAATCAATGGAAAGTCCGTCTCTGGTAGCTGTAAGGAGCACATCGCAGCCGTCATCATACAATACATAGGTTCCTCCCGGAATCAGACCTACATCTGCGGTTCCAGCAGAAAGCGCCTCTCCCACTGCCTCATAGCTGGTACCCACGGTAATGTCTACCTCAGCCACATCATAGCCCAGTTTTGCCAGCTCTCCTGTGAGCATTTCTTTCAGGGGCTCTGTCGCTGTGATGATCTCTTCCGGCTCTCTGGACGGAACAAATGCAATGCTGAGCTTCTCGATCTGCTGGTTTTCCTCTGCCAGAGCAGGTACTGCACCTGCTGTCAGTCCTGCACACATTGCTGCTGCCATCAGCATGGATACTGTTTTCTTCATGTCGTTTTCCTCCTGTTTTTGCATGTAAAATAGGTGCCTAAAGCTATATATTGAAGGGAAATCCCTTTCAATCTTCTTTTTACATCCGGGGCAGCAAAACAAATGCTTTCCCGGAAACTGCCTGTTTTATTCTCTGAATCTGCCTGTCTAAGCGGTATCTCCGATGCGCAGGTGCGTGGGCACCACCACTGTCACTGCCTGAGTCCGCTTCTGTCCGATGCGTCCCAGGAGCATTTCCAGTGCATTCTCCCACACATAATCGGGAAACATCTCAATACAGGTAGCTGTGGGCCACTTACTCTCCAGCGTCTGGATATCCTGATATACGATCACCGCCACGTCCTTCGGGATCCGAAGTCCCAGCTCTCTAAATGCTTCCAGCGCTCCTTCCGCCACTTCATCGCTTCCCAGAAGGATGGCTTCCCCGAGCTCCTGTCTTTGGTACGCTTCCATAGCCAGCTGATATCCGCTCTCCCGGCTGAGCTCCCCCACATGAAAGAATCTGGAGTCATATCGGTCTCTCTCCTGCAGGATCTTTCTCAGTCCGGTTAACCGCTTTTCTCCGATCCTGACCCGCTCTCCCTGATACACGCCTCCAATATAGCCAATGGTCTCATACCTCTTGTAATCCAGCAGATACTCCACCATCTCTTCCTCTCCTCTGGTGAAATCCAACTGCACCTGATCATGCTCATAATTGCGCTGGTTGGAATTTATGAACACAATGGCAAAAGAAAGGGAACACAAAAACTCAATCTCTTCTCTGGTAAATTCCCCAAAAGCAATGATCCCGTCCACTTCCTGCCTTACCCCGAAACGAAGGCGGTCAAAAGTCACCTCATACTGGTCTGTCATCAGCTCCAGCATAGAAGAAAGCGTGGACAGGCTTACATTTACCCGTCCCGGGCGGATGATCTGCCAATCTGCCACCCCGACCACCAGCTTCTTTTTTCCTTTTGCTCTCTTCCTCAGTCTGGGCGGCACATAATTCAGCTGATGGGCTGCCTGAAAAATCTTCCGCTTTACCTCAGGAGTCACGGACAGGCTTTCATCCCGGTTCAGCACCCTGGATACGGTAGTTAAGGAAACACCAGCCAAAGCCGCTACCTCTTTTATTGTTGCCATAGGCCGCCTCCTTTCCCCTCAGCTTTTATCCTTCATTTAAGATAGGTGAAAAGCTACAAGACCCTCTATGTGCAGGCACAAGACGGGTTATCACTTTTCCCTGTTATCTAAAATTATACCAGTATATTTTAAAAAAACAATATATTTTACTAAATTTTTACTAAAATTTCTACCAATCCACACATTTCCCCTGGTTCTGACAACTTTTCCTCAATTTTTCACTTGTATAATTGTGCGCCATGTATTAAAATGCTCTTGAAGGCGTAGTACCTAAAAAACAAAGGAGGATAAACGATTATGGCATATGTAATTTCTGACGAGTGCGTAGCTTGCGGAAGCTGTGCAGAAGTATGTCCCGCAGAAGCTATCAGCGAAGGCGATGGCAAATACGAAATCAATCCGGATGCTTGTCTGGATTGCGGAACCTGCGAAGATCAGTGCCCCACTGGCGCTATCTCTGCCGGTGAATGATCTCATTCATAAAAGCGCGTAAACGTCCGCCCCCTTGGAATAATAAAGCCAAAGGGGCGGACTTTTCTTTTACAAAAGGTTCTCCATCCAGCGCTTCCAGCGTTTCCACAAACTTTGTCTGACAGAAGAAGCTGCTGCGCTCTCCCGCAGGCCATCTTTAAACAGCTCCTTCGCCAGTTCTTCCCTGTCTCTTTCCGCCTGCCACTTTTCCTCCAAACGGTTTTCCAGCTCTGCCAGCAGCAGATCACAGGTTTCCCGCACCAGCTTTTCATTGTTTTTTTCCAGCGCACGCTCAATAATCCCGTCCAAAAGCCGCTCAAATACCTGCATGGAATCTTGCGGTTCTCCAGCAGGGATTACAGTATACTCCGGATGATCCGGAAAAGGGATCTCCGAAGAAGCTCCCTGATCTTCTTGAGAAAACGGAATTTTTTCCGCTTTCTCATCTCCGGTATTCCCGGGCAGCTTCCCCGGACTTTGTTCCTCCTTAAAGGGGTTCGCCGCTGTTCTTTCCTGAACAGCTCCTTCTTCCAGCGCCGTTGGGATCCACTGTTTCGAAAAGCGCTCATCTTCCCCAAGGATTTCCCGGGCAGCCTTTAGCTGCATTCCCTTCTCCCGCAATCTCTTTACCTGAAGAAAAAGCTCTATGTTTTCACGGGAGTAACACCGCTTTCCCTGGCTGTTTCGCTTGATCTCCAATCCCAGCTCTTCCTCCCAGTACCGCAGCACATGGGGCTCTGCCCCCACCTGTCTGGATACTTCTGATATGTAAAAAGTCTGTTCTTCCATGTTCTTCTCTCCCCTTATCCCCTGAACTCTTTTCTGAAAGCAAAACTGACTCTGCACTAGCTAAGCAGCTTATCCTGCCTCCCTATCCTTCGCTTCCCGCCTGAAGAAAAACAAAGTCTTCCAATATTTATCATATGCAGTACTCAGGGAATTTATGTCTGGAAATCATTGTGTATATCGAAACTCACGACCCAAAGGAGCAGGTGACCGAGTGATTTTTCTAAACCGAAACCAGCGTCCGCGCAAAGCCTTATGAATGATTCTAAAAAAGAGATGTTGCAAAATATCTCCGGCGGCGTCCTTTCGGGTGATCTTTCTCCGAAAAGGCACATTTTCCCGAAGAAAAGCCATCCGAACATCCGCCGGGATTTCCATTTTACAACATCTCTTATTATTTTGCTATAAAAGCCCAGTCTCAAAGCAGAGTTGTTCCGGACTGCTTGCAGACCGGAACAACTCTGCTTTAGAGACGCTAACTCGTATGAATAAGCAGGCCGACAGGGCGGATTGCAGGAACGCAAAGCGTGGAGCAATCCGAAGGGTTTTTATCCCTGGTGGCGTCCGCATCAGCGGACATGAAAGTTTTGTTTCTATCTTTCTTTTACGCTTTCGATCACACTTCAAAGCTTTCCGGATCCACTTCCACACTCACCCGGTCCAGCTTCCAGATATCATCTACATACTCCTGAATAGTACGGTCAGAGGTGAACTTTCCGCTGCAGGCCACATTGAGGATCGCCATCTTCGCCCAGCGTGCTTCGTCCCGATATGCCTCCTCCACTCTTCTCTGAGCTTCTGCATAGGACTTAAAGTCAGCCAGGATAAAGTAGGTGTCTGCCCGGTCGCTGCTGTTGGTGTTCAGCAGGGAATCGTAGATTTCCCGGAACATATTCATATCGCCGTTGGAGTACTCTCCATTGATCAGCTGCATCAGCACCCGACGGATATCCTGATCATTGTTAAAGTAATAGGTGGGATCGTAACCGCCGTTCTTTTCGTAGTTGATAACCTCATCGGAGCTTAAGCCGAAGATGAAGGCATTCTCCTCTCCCACTTCCTCTACGATCTCTACATTGGCGCCGTCCATGGTTCCCAGAGTAGGAGCGCCGTTTAACATAAACTTCATGTTTCCGGTACCGGAAGCCTCCTTGCTGGCTGTGGAAATCTGCTCTGACACATCTGCTGCCGCAAAGATCAGCTCTGCATTGGATACCCGGTAGTCCTCAATGAATACCACCTTCAGCTTGCCCTTGATGCTCTTATCGTTGTTGATCACATCTGCCACGCTGTTGATCAGTTTAATGGTCTGTTTTGCACGGCGATAGCCTGCTGCCGCCTTTGCACCAAAGATAAAGGTTCTGGGATAGAACTCCATCTCCGGATGATCCTTGATGTTGTTGTACAGATACATCACATGAAGGATGTTCAGAAGCTGACGCTTATATTCATGGAGACGTTTTACCTGCACATCAAAGATAGAGCGTGGATCCACATCGATTCCATTGTGCTCCTTAATATATTTTGCCAGACGCAGCTTGTTCTGATACTTGATGTTCATGAACTCCTGCTGAGCCTTCTTGTCATCCGCGTAAACTTTCATCTTGGAAATCTGAGGAAGATCGGTGATCCACTCATCTCCAATGTGATCTGTCACCCAGTCTGCCAGCAGCGGATTTCCATGGAGAAGGAAACGTCTCTGGGTGATACCGTTGGTCTTGTTGTTGAATTTCTCCGGGAACATCTCGTAGAAATCCTTCAGTTCCTGATTCTTCAAGATCTCTGTGTGGAGTCTGGCCACACCATTTACAGAGTAGCCTGCCACAATGGCCAGATGAGCCATCTTTACCTGGCCGTCATAGATGATCGCCATCTTTGCGATCTTATTCTGGTCACCGGGATATTTTCGCTGAATCTCAGCCACAAATCTCCGGTTGATCTCCTCCACGATCTGATAGATACGGGGAAGCAGTCTGGAAAACAGCTCAATAGGCCATTTTTCCAGAGCCTCAGCCATAATGGTATGGTTGGTATAAGCCACAGTCTTTGTGGTTACCTCCCAGGCCTCATCCCACTCCAGATTCTCCTCATCCAACAGAATACGCATCAGCTCAGCCACTGCCACTGTGGGATGGGTATCATTCATCTGGAAGGTGGCTTTCTCATAGAACTTCCGGATATCGCTGTGTTTCTTTTTATACTTTTCGATCGCAGCCTGAATGCTGGCGGAAATAAAGAAATACTGCTGTTTCAGACGCAGCTCTTTTCCTGCATAATGGTTATCATTGGGATAAAGCACCTCAACGATATTCCTTGCCAGATTCTCCTGCTCCACTGCCTTCTGATAATCACCCTTGTCAAAGGAATCCAGCTGAAAATCATTGATTGCCTCTGCGTCCCAAACACGAAGGGTGTTTACCATATTGTTGTTGTAGCCCACAATGGGGATATCAAAAGGAACCGCACGGACAGACTGATAGCCCTCCTGGATAAAGCGGTTTCTCTTTGACTTTTCATCATACTCCACCCGGACATATCCGCCGAATTTTACTTCCTTGGCATATTCCGGACGGCGAAGCTCAAAGGGATTGCCGTCTTTTAACCAATGATCCGGCACCTCTACCTGATATCCGTTCTCAATCTTCTGTTTGAACATACCATAACGGTAACGGATGCCGCATCCGTAAGCCGGATATCCCAGAGTTGCCAAAGAATCCAAGAAGCAGGCTGCCAGACGGCCAAGGCCTCCGTTTCCAAGAGCTGCATCCGGCTCCTGATCTTCAATCACATTCAGATCAAAGCCCATCTCATCCAGAGCTGCCTTTACTTCCTTATAGGCAGTGAGGTTGATCAGGTTGTTGCCAAGAGCACGGCCCATAAGAAACTCCATGGACATATAGTATACCATCTTGGGATCATCCTGCTCAAACTGCTGCTGGGTAGCCAGCCAGTTATCAATAATCACATCCTTCACTGCATAGGATACAGCCTGAAAGATCTGCTGTTTTGTAGCTTCTTTCATGGTTTTGCGGTAAAGAGTCTTTACGTTCTCTTTTACCTGCTCCTTAAATGCTTCTTTATCAATCAATTTGTTCATTGGTCTCTCCTTTTTCTTTCCCTTACTTTATGACAGCTTTTCAACGCCCAGAACCACGGTCTCTCCGTTAATATTCCACTCTTTTTCGTAGCCCTGAACCTGATCCTTCACAATCTCCTCAGCCATAACGTCCTTACAGATCTGGCTGCTGAATTTGGAAAGGATCTCACTGATCTTCTCATTGCCTTTCGCAAATACCCGGATCTTATCCATCACCTCAAAACCGGCTTCCTTACGCATGGTCTGGATTTTGCTGATCAGCTCCCTCACAAAGCCTTCCTCGATCAGCTCCGGTGTCAGATTGGTATCCAGTACCACAGTCAGCTCCGCATTCTGGTCGGAAACATAGCCCTCCATCTGGGCAGTATCGATCAAAAGGTCTTCCTCTGTCAGAATCACTTCACTGCCATTGATGTCCAGCTTCAGACAGCCGTTGGCCTTTAACTCGTCCATTGCCGCATTGCCGTCCAGGGCCGGAAGCGCCTGACGGATGCCTCCCAGCAGCTTTCCGTATTTGGGGCCTACTGTTTTCAACTGAGGCTTAAAGCTGTAAGAAGTAAAATCTCTCACATCGTCTGTGAAAATCACCTGCTTGACATTCAGCTCATCCTTCACAATATCAGAGAAGAACTGAGGCAGCTCATGCTCCGCCTTCACAAACATCCTGCCAATAGGCTGACGGTTCTTGATATTGGCGGTATTTCTGCAGGCGCGGCCCATAACCACGATCTTCAGCACTTCGTCCATATTCTCTTCCAGCTCTTTATCGATCTGACTTTCTTCTGCCATCGGGAAGTCGCACAGATGAATGCTCTCAGGAGCAGATGCGTCTACCTTCCGGACAATATTCTGATAAATGTCTTCTGTCATAAAGGGGATCATAGGAGCTGCAGCCTTGCACACATTTACCAGGGCTGTGTACAGGGTCAGGTAAGCGTTGATCTTATCCTGCTCCATTCCTTTTGCCCAGAAACGCTCACGGCTTCTGCGGACATACCAGTTGCTCATATCATCCACAAAGCTCTCCAGGGCTCTCGCTGCCTCCGGAATCCGGTAATTGCCCAGATCATAGTCCACCTCTTTGATCATGGTGTTCATCTTGGAAAGCAGCCACTTGTCCATCACCGGAAGCTTCTCATACTCCAGGGTATACTCCGCGGGATTGAAATTATCAATATTGGCATACAGTACATAAAAGGCATAGGTATTCCAGAGAGTACCCATAAACTTCCGCTGTCCCTCCTGCACTGCTTTTCCGTGGAAGCGGTTGGGCAGCCAGGGCGCGCTGTTGATGTAGAAATACCAGCGGATCGCATCTGCGCCGTAGGTCTCCAGGGCATCAAAGGGATCCACTGCATTTCCTTTGGATTTACTCATCTTCTGGCCGTTCTCATCCTGCACATGGCCCAGGACGATGACATTCTCATAGGGGGCCTTGTTAAACAGCAGGGTAGATTCTGCCAGCAGGGAATAGAACCATCCTCTGGTCTGATCCACAGCCTCGGAGATAAACTGAGCCGGGAACTGCTGTTCAAATACTTCTTTATTTTCAAAGGGATAATGATGCTGGGCAAAGGGCATCGCCCCGGAATCAAACCAGCAGTCAATCACCTCCGGAACCCTGTGCATGGTCTTACCGCACTCGGGACAGGGAATGGTGATCTCATCAATATAGGGGCGGTGCAGCTCCACTGTCTTGGCTGCTTCATTTCCGCTCATCTCAAAAAGCTCCTGGCGGCTGCCGATGGAGTGCATATGGCCGCAGTCCTCACAGTACCAGATATTTAAAGGAGTTCCCCAGTAACGGTTACGGGAAATACCCCAATCCTGCACATTCTCCAGCCAGTCTCCGAAACGGCCCTTGCCGATGCTCTCCGGGATCCAGTTGATGGTGTTATTGTTGGCGATCAGCTGCTCTTTCACAGCAGTCATCTTAATAAACCAGGATTCTCTCGCATAGTAGATCAGCGGAGTATCGCAGCGCCAGCAGTGGGGATACTCATGCTCAAAGTTGGGCGCCTCATAAAGCTTGCCCTCCTTCTCCAGATCCGCCAGAATGGGCTTATCTGCATCTTTTACAAACATGCCCCCATAGGGAGTCTCCGGGCTCATCTCACCCTTGCCGTCCACAAACTGCACAAAGGGCAGATCGTAATTCCGGCCCACACGTCCGTCATCCTCACCAAAGGCAGGCGCAATGTGAACAATACCGGTACCGTCAGACATGGTCACATAGGTATCGCACACTACATAATGGGCCTTCTTATGCTGCTTCTCGGCCGCCTTACCGGCACATTCAAACAGCGGCTCATACTCCCGGTATTCCAGATCTTTACCCTTATAGGTCTCCAGAACCTCATAAGCCTTTATTCCTTTTTCCTCGTCTCCCAGCTTTCCAAGCACCTTATCCAGCAGCGCCTCTGCCATATAATAGGTATAGCCGTCAGCAGCCTTCACCTTGCAGTAGCTCTCTTCCGGATGGGTACACAGCGCCAGGTTGGAGGGCAGGGTCCAGGGTGTCGTGGTCCATGCCAGGAAATAAGCGTCTTCTCCCTTTGCCTTAAAACGGACAATGGCAGAGCGCTCCTTCACCGTCTTATAACCCTGAGCAACCTCCTGGGCAGACAGAGGTGTTCCGCAGCGCGGGCAGTAGGGAACTACTTTAAAGCCCTTATACAACAGACCCTTGTCCCAAATCTGCTTTAACGCCCACCACTCAGATTCAATATAATCATCATGATAAGTCACATAGGGATCATCCATATCCGCCCAGAAGCCAACGGTACCGGAGAAATCCTCCCACATACCTTTGTATTTCCAGACGCTCTCTTTACACTTATCAATAAAGGGAACCAGACCGTACTCCTCGATCTGCTCCTTTCCATCCAGCCCTAAAAGCTTTTCCACTTCCAGCTCCACCGGAAGTCCGTGGGTATCCCATCCGGCCTTTCTGGGAACCATTTTTCCCTTCATGGTCTGATATCTGGGGATCATGTCCTTGATCACCCTGGTGAGTACATGACCGATGTGGGGTTTTCCGTTTGCAGTGGGCGGGCCGTCATAGAAGGTATACATGGGGCTTCCCTCCCTCTGCTTCATGCTTTTTTCAAAAATCTGATTTTCTTTCCAGAAATTTTCTGTATTTTTTTCCCGGTCAACAAAATTCAAGTTTGTCGAAACTTTATCGTATAACATTTTCTTCCTCCTTCAGAAGAGTAGAAATATCCTGATTTCACGCCTGATTGCGCATCCTCCATTATTACATAAAGGGGGGCTTTTGTCAATTTTTTTGCCACAAATTAGTAATTATTCAACCCAAAGCCACTGTAAAATACAAACAAAACTTTCTCCCTCTATCCCTCTTCCTCCTCCGAAGGCATCAATTTTTTGATAGGCTTATGAAGAAGCAGGCTGTTTACCCAGGCCAGAAAGGAAAATCCGCACAGAAGCCACACCAAAAAACCGTAGGTGATGGTATAGCCGTTCCAGAAGGTGAGCAGGACAGCTCCCACTAGCACTGCGATCATGCCGAAGGTTCTGGGCAGCTGAGCCAGGGAGAGCAACAGTGCATTTTTCATGGTCCTGAACACCGTATTATAAAACCGGGACTGAAGAGGAAATACATATACGAAGACCATAAGCCATATCAACGTGCCAAGATACACTGTCAGCCGCATAAGAGTTCCAAAAGTCCCCTCCATTCCGTTTACCAGATAGAAATCCATTCCCAAAATCGCTGCAAAGACAGCCAGCACCAGCCAGATAACCGTAGACTGGCGGAAGTTTTCCTTGAAGGAACGGAAAAAGGACCTTGTGATGTATCCCTCCTCCTGATCCCGCATCTTCAGCATCACATAGCACAGAGCAGTGATGGCCGCCCCTATGGTCACAATAGGAAGACAGCACAGGATAAATAAAAGGTTCAAGATCATCATGTCCGCTGCCCGGGACATTTTCTGAAACAGCGGACCGTCTATATTAAAGATACCCATCTGCGCCTCCTTTAATTCCTGCCAAGCAGAGGCTGTATCCATTCCCAGATATCCTGGTATACATCCTGCCGGTTGCGTTCATTCAGGATCTCATGGCGGTCATTGGGGTAGAGCCTGCATTCCACCTGCTTTACCCCTGCGGATCTTACGGAAACAACCGCCCGTTTTACCCCCAGTCCATAGTTTCCCACCGGATCATTCTCTCCGGCAATAAAGAATACCGGAAGGTCCTTAGGCATCTTTGCCAGATTTTTTGTCTTGGTAAGGTAATGGATACTGTAAAGCATATTGTAGTAGGCATTCAGGGTAAAGGTAAATCGGGTGCGGCGATCTGCCCGGTAGGCATCTACCACCGCCTCATCTGTGGAAAGCCAGTCCTCCGGTGTCCGCACAGGTTCAAACCGTTTATTAAAATTTCCCATAACCATCCTTGTTACCAGACGGCTTCTGTGCTCCCAGCCAAAAAACAGCGCCAGAAAACGGCAGAAGCCCATGCCAAACCGGGTCTCCAGCGCTGAATGCCAGCCGGTTCCGCAGATAATGGCTCCGTCCAGCCATTTTCCATGGATACAGAGATACTGCCTTGCCAGGAAGGATCCCATGCTGTGGCCCAACAGGATATAAGGCACTCCATGGTATCTCTCCTGGGTAATTCTCTGCAGCTCCCGCATATCTGTCAAAAGCACCTTATTGCCTTCCTCTCTGGCAAAATATCCCCAGTGTTGTTCTGACCGGACAGAATCTCCATGGCCCAGATGGTCATTTCCCACCACCACCAGGCCGCGGTCATTCAAAAACCGGGCAAACTCATCGTACCGTTCTATAAATTCCTGCATTCCGTGGGCAATCTGGAGGACGCCTCTCACCGGCCCTTCCGGGATCCATTCCACTGCATGAATCTTCGTCACTCCGTCCGCTGAATCGTATTTAAAATGTCTGATCTGCGGCATTTTCTTTTCACCTTCCTTTACACAATAGATCTGTCAGCCGGGCAAACTGCTCCAATGTAAGCACCTCGCCCCGAATATTTTCCGGCAGTCCCATTTCTCCTAAAGCTTCTGCCACTGCTTCCTTAGAAAAGGGAACCTCCGGAGAGTTATTCAGTCCATTCATCATCGTCTTGCGCCTCTGGTTAAAGGAAGCCCGAATGATCTTAAACAGCATCTCCTCATCCTGCACCTGCACCGGCAGTGTTTCATGGCAGGTGAGACGGATCACTGCGCTTCCGATCTTAGGCCTTGGCATGAAGCAGTTGGGAGGTACATTGGCGGCAATATACGGTTTTGAATAATACTGCACTGCCAGGGACAAGGCTCCATAATCCTTGGTTCCCGGCCCTGCCTGCATCCGCTCCGCCACTTCTTTCTGCACCATCACTGTAATGCTGTGAACCGGAACGTGCTTTTCAAACAGCCCCATGATAATGGGGGTGGTGATATAGTAGGGAAGATTGGCCACAATCTTTACCGGCCTCCCTCCGTTATGCTTCTTTACCAGCTCCTCCAGATCTGTCTTAAGGATATCCTGATTGATCACCGTCACATTGGGATACTCCGCCAGGGTCTCCTCCAGTATGGGAATCAGCATTTTGTCGATTTCCACACACACCACCTCCCTGGCCGCTTCTGCCAGATACTGGGTCAGGGTCCCGATCCCGGGGCCGATCTCCACCACACAGTCCTCCTTTGTAATCTCCGATGCTGCAATGATCTTATCCAGCACATGGGAGTCGATCAGAAAATTCTGACCGAACTTTTTTTGAAAAGCAAATTCATATTTTTTAATGATTTCTATTGTTTTCTGCGGATTTGATAGCTTCTCCATAAATTCCTCTCTGTCCTTACAGCTGCTCACCTCTCCAGGCCAGACAGCGCCTGCTTTGTTTCTTCTCCTGCCTTTTTGCAGGAATAAAATCGAAAAAAGAGAGGCAACAGAAGAAAGAATCGTTCCCGTCATTCCTTCCATCCCCTCTCCGGCCTTCCCTGCGGATATACACCGGAAGGCCCTGTTGGATACGGATATCGGAATCCCGTAACTCTTCTTCTGCGGCATCTCTCTATTCTTTAAAGACGGTACAGGTTTTTCGCGTTTTCAAACATAACATCTTCTACCCGATCCTCTGTCAGTCCCTTGATGGCAGCGATCTCCTTTACCACCTGGGGCAGATACAGAGAGCTGTTGCGCTGACCTCTGTGCGGCTCCGGGGCAAGGTAAGGGCAGTCTGTCTCCGTCACCAGATATTCCAGCGGAATATCCTTTACTACTTCCTTTAACACTCTGGCATTTTTGAAAGTGACCACCCCGCCGATGCCCAGATAATAGCCCATGCGGACATACTCTCTGGCAATCTCCAGTGAACCGGAAAAACAGTGGATCACCCCGCCGGTACTTCCTGCATGCTCTGAACGGATAATCTCCAGCGTCTCCTGGGAAGCATCTCTGCTGTGAACATTTATCGGAAGATCTACCTCTCTGGCCAGATGAAGCTGGCGGATGAAGCCCTCCCGCTGCATCTGTCTGGATTCCCGGTTCCAGTGGTAATCCAGTCCGATCTCACCTACTGCCACCGTCTTGCCCAACAGGCAAAGCCCTCGCAGCTCTTCTAGTACCTGGTCATTCAGGCAGCCGATCTCATCGGGATGGATCCCCACAGCAGCGTACACACTGCCATAGCGGGAGGAGAGAGCCACACTCTCTCTGGCTCCCCGCAGGCTGGCTCCCACGTTCACCACATACTCGATTCCCTGCTCCCGCAGAGACCCAAGAAGTTCTTCCCGATCTTCATCAAATGCCTTATCATCGTAGTGGGCATGCGTATCAAATATCATCCTTGAAACCTCTCTTCTCTGATTGCATTTCCTTCATCGTTTCCGATCGCCTGTTCCCTAACAGATCTCCGCTCCGGAGGGCATGGATTTTTCCGGGGTAAGGAGGGCCAGATTTCCCTCTGCATCCTCTGCGCACAGAAGCATTCCCTCAGAGAGGATCCCTGCCAGCTTTGCAGGCTTTAAGTTCACCAGAACCATCACCTTTTTGCCCACCATCTCCTCTGCAGTATAGTGGCCTTTGATTCCGGATACGATCTGTTTCACCTGGCTTCCGATCTTTACCTGGGAGCAAAGAAGCTTTCTGGACTTTTTCACTTCCTCACAGGCGATGATCTCTCCCACCTGAAACTGAAGCTTCTCAAAATCGTCAAAAGTGATCTCCGCCTTAGGCTCCAGATTGATCACCGGCTCCTCATCAGCCGCCATTGTAGCCTCTCCCTCTTCCTGAACAGAAGGATGAAGCTTTTCCACCTTCTCCAGCACTTCCTTCAGATCCAGCCTTGCAAAGAGGATCTCCGGTTTCTCTGTCACTTTTGTTCCGGATACATACCGGCCATACTGATCCATCTGCTCAAAGCCTCTCTTTGCACCGTTTAACTGACTCAGGATCTTCTGAGAAGTCTCCGGCATAAAGGATTCCAGAAGCTCTGCGCCAATGCAGATGCTCTCCACCAGATTGTAGAGCACCTCAGACAGCCGGCCTTTCTTAGCCTCATCCTTGGCCAGAGCCCAGGGCATGGTCTCATCAATATATTTATTGCAGCGCTTAAACAGCGTGAAGATCTCTGTGATGGCATCTGCCACCCGAAGTTCGTCCATCTTGGCCGCTGCCTTCTTAGGTGCTTCCAGCACAACAGCCTTCAATTCCTCATCCACCGGCTCTGTTACTCCCGTGGATCTTACCACACCGCCGAAATATTTATTGCTCATGGAAATGGTACGGTTCACCAGATTGCCCAGAGTGTTGGCCAGATCGGAATTTAACCGCTCCACCATCAGTTCCCAGCTGATCACACCGTCATTTTCAAAGGGCATTTCGTGAAGCACAAAATAGCGCACTGCATCCACTCCGAAGAAATCTGCCAGCTCATCGGCATACAGCACATTTCCCTTGGATTTACTCATCTTGCCGTCTCCCTGAAGCAGCCAGGGATGGCCGAATATCTGCTTGGGAAGAGGCAGATCCAGAGCCATCAAAAAGATGGGCCAGTAAATGGTATGGAAACGGATAATGTCCTTGCCGATCAGGTGAAGATCTGCCGGCCAGTCCTTTTTAAACTGATCCGTGCTGTCTCCATCGCAGTCATAGCCGATACCGGTAATATAATTAGTAAGAGCATCCAGCCACACATAGGTCACATGCTTGGGATCAAAATCCACCGGAATCCCCCAGGTAAAGGAGGTTCTGGATACGCACAGATCCTGAAGTCCGGGAAGCAGGAAGTTATTCATCATCTCATTTTTTCTGGATACAGGCTGGATAAACTCCGGATGCGTATTAATATGCTCAATAAGACGGTCTGCATATTTACTCATGCGGAAAAAATAAGCCTCCTCCTTGGCCGGCACTACCGGACGTCCGCAGTCCGGACACTTTCCGTCCACCAGCTGGGACTCTGTAAAAAAGGATTCACAGGGAGTGCAGTACAGTCCCTCATAGTAACCCTTATAAATATCTCCCTGGTCATACAGCTTTTTGAAGATCTTCTGTACCTGCTTCTCATGATAATCATCTGTAGTACGGATAAATTTATCATAGGAAGTATTCATCAGATCCCAGATGCGCTTGATCTCACCGGCAGCATCATCGACAAACTGCTTGGGCGTCACCCCTGCATCCTTGGCCTTCAGTTCCACCTTCTGTCCGTGCTCATCGGTTCCTGTCTGAAAAAACACATCATACCCCTGAGCCCTTTTAAACCGGGCAATACTGTCTGCCAGCACGATCTCATAGGTGTTTCCGATATGAGGCTTGCCGGAAGCATAGGCAATAGCTGTGGTCATATAATATTTTTTCTTCTCCATGTTAATCTTCCTCTCCTGTCCCGGGTCGTAAAAAGAAAACCGTCTTCCCCAATGCTGCCTGCATCAAAGAAGACGGGTCCTCATCCCGTGTTACCGCTTCAGCAGCTGGTAATCCTTTGCAGCGCTGCTTTCAGACCTGCTCTTTTCTTCACCGGATTTCTTTTCATGTATCTTTCAGACTAGCATAACCATGATTTTCTGTCAAGCTTGTTTCCTATATTTACTTCCCTTTTTCCGGAGCAGGGTTCCTGATCGGTTCTACTTTCTCCTCACATGAATAAACTTGTGATAAGACCCCTCCCCCGGAGCGATTATGAAATCTCTTGACAAACTCTTTGCCCTTAAAAAAAGCAGAGGAAAGCTGGCTGCTCTTTTGGCCGCCCTGGCGCTTCTCCTGGTTCTGATCCCAGGACTCACCCTTCTGCACCTGCCTCTCACAGAGGACGAGCGCTTTACTTCCTTTACAAAGCAGATGTTCCGTTCTGAAATCTGCGGCAATACGCTGAATCTGCATTATACGCTGGCAGATCCCGGCTCCTTTGGCATTAAACACTATCCCATCACCCTGGGAACCATGGATCTGACTGCCCACACTGCCTCCGCTGCTGCAGGGGAAAACTATCTGAACAGGCTAAGCCGCTTTTCCCGGGAAAAGCTCTCCCCCAAAAACCGGCTCACCTACGATATCCTTCTGGATTACTTAAAAACCAGCCAGAGGGGTGTGCCTTTTTATCTTTACCAGGAGCCATTAAGCCCCACCCTGGGAATCCAGGCCCAGCTGCCTGTACTCCTTGCCGAATATACCTTCCGCACCAGGCAGGACATTGAGGATTATCTGGCCCTTCTCACCCAGCTTCCGGACTATTTTCAGTCTATTCTCGCCTTTGAACAGGAAAAATCCAGAGCCGGGCTGTTTATGAGCGATGACTGTGTGAAAAATATTCTGAAACAGTGTGATGCTTTTGTAAAAAGCGGGGAGGATAACTATCTGAAACAAATTTTTGAGGAACAGATTGACTCCTTTACCAATCTGACTGCTGATGAAAAGATCTCCTACAAACAGCAAAACCGGGAGATCCTCTCCGGCTACGTCATTCCTGCCTATCAGGAGCTTATGGCCCAGCTTGCCAATCTGCTGGGTACCGGGAAAAATCCGGGAGGACTCTGTCATTTGCCTGAGGGAAAAGCATACTACGAATATCTGGTGCGCAGCACCACCGGAGACGCCTCCCCCCTCTCCCAGATCGAAGGCCGGATCAAAAAGGAGATCAGCGCTGTGTATAAGGATATCCAAGCTCTGCTCCAGTCCAATCCGGATCTTTCCGCCGCCTCCCTGACCCAGGAAAACAGTCCCTCCCCAGAAGAGATCCTCGCCACGCTGCAGACTCTGACTGCAAAAGACTTTCCGGATCCTCCCTCTGTCTCCTGCCAGGTAAAGTATGTTCACGATTCCCTGGAAGATTACTTAAGCCCTGCCTTTTACCTGACGCCGCCCATTGATGATACGGAAAATAATGTAATCTACATCAATCAGACCAGCGATTACAATCCTCTGGAACTTTACACCACCCTGGCTCACGAAGGTTATCCCGGCCACCTGTATCAGACCGTGACCTTTGAAACTGCAAACCAGGATCCTCTGCGCAGCATTTTAAACTTCGGAGGATATACGGAAGGATGGGCTACCTATGTGGAAATGTACGCCTACAGCACCTGGCAGGAAAACCCGGCTCTGGCCTCCCTGTACCAAAAGGACCGCTCTCTGATGCTGGGCATTGCCTCACTGCTGGATATCGGCATTCATTATCATGGCTATACAAAGGCTCAGGTGGCTCAGTTTTTAAATAACTTCGGTATAAAAGAGCAGACCTCCCACGCCATGTACAACACCATTCTGGAGGCCCCTGCCAATTATCTGAAATATTATGTGGGATACCTGAATTTTAAGGATCTCTGTGAAGAACTGAAAGCCCATCTTGGCAGCAGCTTCTCCCTGAAGGAGTATCATGCCCGGGTGCTGACCATCGGTCCCTGTTCCTTTCCGGTTCTGAAAGAGTACCTTACTGACCAAGAATATCTGGAAGAGGCTGCATAAAATCTGACTTATCCACAAACAAACTTGTTATTCTGAATTTATCAACATTTTTTCTCTGTTTTATAAACAGTTTACACATTTTCCACACGTTGTCCCTTTTATTCTGCAGTTTTCTGTTTCTGCGCATACGGTTCTTTCTAATTTTTTTCATAACCGCAAAGAGCTTTACCGGCAAAAAAACAAGACCCCAGCTTAAATACCAAAAAAGCTGCGGCAGCATACCATCCTCCCGAGATACTCTTTCCAGTAATCTCCATCAGGATTCGTATGCTGCCGCAGCCTCGTTCCTTACTTACACACTCATTTTCTTGGTACAGGTCACTGCGATGGCCCCCGGGCCGATGTGGCAGGCCACGCTCAGAGAAAGGGGATTCATAACGATCTCATGGTTGGGATACACCTTCTGAACCTCTTCCTTCCATGCAAAAGCCTCCTCCTTGCTGCAGGTATAGGCAATGGCGATCCAGGCATCTTCCGGATGGTCAGCCATATGGAATCGCTCGTCCAGATCTCTTGCGATGGCATCCAACATGGTAGCTTTCGCTGCCCGTATGGTTCTGCATTTTGCAAAGGCATCCAGCTTCTCCCCCAAAATCTGCAGTACCGGCTTTAACTTCAAAAGCGTGCCCAGAGCTGCCGCTGCAGGAGTGATCCGCCCGCCCTTTTTCAGATACTTTAAGGTCTCCACCATAATATAGATGGTAGAATCAAACTTTGTCTCCTCCAGATAGTTCTTGATCTCTTCCCCGCTCCAGCCCCGGTCTGCCAGCTCCCTGGCATCCAGAACCGACTGTCTTAAGGTTACAGAAATTCTCTGATTATTTACTACGTGCACTCTGCCGTCATAGTCTGCTGCCAGCATCATGGCCGTCTCACAGGAACCGGAAAGTCCGCTGGACATGGGAATATGCACGATCTCATCATACTCCTTCAACAGTCTGTCCCAAAAATCCATTACATCTCCTACCGAAGGCATGGAAGTGGAAATTTCCGCATCGTGCTCCAGCTTGTGATAAAATTCCTCCTGAGACAGGGTAATATCCTCTAAATATAATTCTCCATCAATATAAAATGGCATGGGAATCACATGTACACCGTACTCCCCGGCCTGTGCCTGGGTGATCCCGCTGTTGCTGTCTGTCACAATCGCTACTTTTGCCATTTGCTCCTCCTTTTATTCCCGCGAGCAATGAACCAGGCAGCCCCACCTGTGCGGACTCCTGACGAATGCCGCGAGGAGCAAAGACCTCGCAGCTTGCTGCGCTGCTAGTTTGATACCCCGTCAGCTCGCTGCGGGGTCTTTGATTTCAAATGTGCTTATCTGGCTTTATATATTTTTTTATCATAACACAAAAAAAGTACTGCCGCAAGAGTTCAGAAGTCAGCCTGCTGCAAAATACAGAAAAAGGCAGACAGCAGAATCAGAAAAGTCTCTTCCCCTCTGATTCTATTGTCCGCCTTTTTCTCTTTTCAAACAGCGCTTCTCCTATCAGCCGATCCTTAACTGAAATTTTCTGGCCTCTTTTTCGCTGTCAATCTTCTCGATCTCTGCACCCAGGCTGCGAAGCTTCTCATCAAAGTTCTCATAGCCTCTCTGGATGTAGATGATATCATCAATAATGGTGATTCCCTCTGCAGCCAGTCCTGCAATCACCAGCGCAGCTCCTGCCCGAAGATCCGGCGCGCTGATCCGTGCCCCGGTAAGTCTGTTCACACCGGTGATAATGGCCGTGTTGCCTTCCACCTTAGCCACAGCTCCCATGCGGGCCAGCTCATCCATATATTTAAACCGATTCTCAAAAATACTCTCTGTCACAATACTGGTGCCTGCTGCCAGCGCCAGCGCCACACCGATCTGAGGCTGCATATCCGTGGGATATCCGGGATAGGGCTGGGTCTTTACATTGGTACTCACCAGACGCTTGGATGCGATCACCCGCACCGCGTTATCAAACTCCTCTACCTCGCAGCCGATCTCCAGAAGCTTTGCTGAGGTGGCCTCCAGATGCTTCGGGATCACGTTCTTTACCAGCACATCGCCTTTGGTGGCTGCAGCGGCAAACATAAAGGTGCCTGCCTCGATCTGGTCAGGAATAATGGAATACTCTGTGGCATGCAGCTTCTCTACGCCATGAATACGGATCACATCCGTACCTGCTCCTTTAATGTTGGCACCCATGCTGTTTAAGAAGTTTGCCACATCCACCACATGAGGCTCTCTGGCACAGTTTTCAATAATGGTGCGGCCCTCAGCCATAGCTGCTGCCATCATAATATTGATGGTGGCTCCCACGGAAACTGTATCCAGATAGATATGGCTGCCTCTCAAATGCTTTGCCTCCGCACAGATAGAACCGTTGCGGATCGTCACCTCAGCTCCCAGAGCCTTAAACCCTTTCAGATGCAGGTCAATAGGCCTGCTACCGATATTGCAGCCGCCGGGAAGCGGAACCTCGGCCTTTTTATATTTTCCCAGAAGAGCTCCTAACAGATAGTAGGATGCCCGGATCTTTTTGATCAGCTCATACTCAATACTTACCCCGCCAATGCAGGATCCGTTGATCAAAACCGCATGTCTGGTAATACGCTCCACCTTAGCGCCGATCTCACTCATCGCTTCCAGCAAAACGTTGATGTCCCTTACATCCGGCAAATTTTCTATTAATACGGTATCATCTGTCATGATAGAAGCAGCTAAGATACCCAGGGCTGCGTTTTTAGCACCGCTGATCTCCACTTCACCTACCAGCGGATTTCCGCCCTTTATAATATATTGTTCCATAGAACACCTCTGTAATTTTTATTTATACCAATACCCCGATGGGCATCCTTTTTTCCCCTTCACGATTCGAAAATCTTACCCTTAAACTCTCAGAATCGATTTAATTATATCACATTTGAGATTTTTGTAAATAAAAATTAATATTTTCGCCTTTTTACACTATATCCAAAGGTTCCCAGCTGTTTTCCTAATGCAAAATATTCCCCATGGGAATAGGTAATCAGCTCCGCTTTGTTTAATTCCAACTTCCCTTTTTCATCCAGATACTCCGGATCCACATCCACCGCCGCCACATTGGCCAAAAACATATGATGAGAACCAAGCTCCAGCACCTGTATCACCTGACACTCCAGATTTACAGGACTCTCTGCAATAAAAGGCGCCGAAATTTCAGAAGCTTTCCCCACTGTCAGCCCCATCCGGGCAAACTTATCCACATCTCTGCCGGACTTTACCCCGCAGTAATCCACCGCCTGAACCAGCTTCCTGGTGGGAAGGTTCACCACAAATTCCCCTGTCTCCCGGATAATATCATAGGAATACCGCTCCGGACGAAGGGAGATGGAGAGCATGGCGGGAGAACTGCACACCGTACCCGCCCAGGCTACAGTGATGATGTTGGGCTTTTCTCCCGGCCTCTGACAGCTCACCAGCACCGGAGGCACCGGATAGAGCATATTTCCTCCCCTCCAGACCTGCCGCTCCCGGCCTTCTGTTCCGGAAACTCCTCTCTGCCTCTTCTGCTCCCGGCTTCCAGCCGCCGAATTCTCCTTTTGCCTTTTTTGCTCGTGGCTTCCAGCCGCCGAAGCCTCCTTATGCCTTTTTCTCTCCCGGTTTCCGGGCTTCTGAGCATCTTCTGCGCCCTTCCTTGTCCGATTTCCAGGCTTCATGGCTTCTTCCTTCTTTTTCATACCTATACCTCACTGCTGCGGTTTAAGGCAGCCATCAAAGCCGGAACCACCTGTTTCTTTCTGGACACTACCGCTGGAACAATGACTGCGTTATTTACCACTTTCACCGGAAATGCCGCTTCTACCAGCTCGCTGGCATTCTCCCCGTGGCAGAGCATCTCTGTGGATTCTTCCATAATATTAGTAAGCATAAAGATCATGGTATCCAATCCGTGCTCCTTGTAGGCTTTCTGCAGGAACGGCTCCATGCGCTGTTTAATGTCATCCAGCTCTTTCTGGCTCATAGAAGTAATCTGCCCGATTCCCAGCTTTTTATCCCCAAACTCAAATTTTTTGAAATCCTGATAGAAGATTTCCTCCGGAGTCTTGTTCTTCAGGTCGCTTCCTGCTGCAAACATCTCCTTGGCAAACTCCTCACACCTGATCCCTGCGATCTTAGACAACGCCTCCGCTGCCGCCCGATCCGCATAGGTGCAGGTAGGAGAGCGGAAGATCAGAGTGTCTGAGAGAATAGCCGCACAGAGCAGTCCTGCGATATGTCTTGGTATCTCTGTCTGCCGCTCCTGATAGAGCTGATAGATAATCGTAGCTGTACAGCCCACCGGCTGATTCCTGAAATACACCGGAGCGATGGTCTCCAAAGATCCGAGACGGTGGTGATCAATGATCTCCAAAATCTCCGCATCCTGCACATTATCCACAGCCTGAGTGATCTCATTGTGGTCCACCAGGATCACTGCACGTTTGCGCACCCCCAGCAGGTTCCGGCGGGAGATCATGCCAATATACCCTCCATCCTTATCTAAAATAGGGAAGTCACGATACCGCTTGCTGGACATGATCTCTTTGATCTCATCCGTATAATCATTCAGACGGAAGGTGATCAGATTTTCCTTTTTCATAAAGAAATCCACCGTCATACTCTGGTTGATCAGACGGGCCACCGCATAGGTATCCAGCGGAGTCACGATCACCGTACAGTTCCGGTCCCTGGCCAGCCGTTGAATGGTTCTGGAAACAGGCGCTCCCAGACACACCACAATGCATCCGGCGCTCATCTCAATGGCACAAAGCTGAGACTCATAGCGGTTCCCCAGCACCACCATGTCATGCTCATCAATATAATTTTCCATCACATCCGGATTGGCTGCTGCGATCACAACCTTTCCCTTGTCAAAATAACCGTTCTCATCTCCCACGATCATCTGGGCATCCAGGGTCTCCAGGATATTTTTATAAGGCGTCTTTGCCACAGATACAATGGCGCTGTCATATTCCTCCATATAGGATTTTGCAATATCATTGATGGTGATCAGGCCGTGAAGCTGATTCTCATTATCTGTGATAGGCAGCGTAAATACGTTCTGTCCCCGCATCAGCGTCCAGGCATTTTTAATAGAAATATTGCTGCGCACGCCGGGAACCTGACGGATCTCCATATCCTTCACTCTGGTTCCGATGTTGTCCAGATACAGAGGCTGTTTTACTTTAAAGTAATCCAGCACATACTGCGTCTCTGCCGACACCTGTCCAGCTCTTGCTGCTACATAGTGATTTCCGTCCTCAGTCTGATTTTTTAAATAGGCATAGGAAATTGCAGAACAGATCGAATCGGTATCCGGATTTTTATGCCCCACCACACAGACTGTTCTTTTTGATTTTCCTTCCCGGGTTCCTGCCCCGGCTTCCATTTTATCGATTGTCATATTCCCTCCCCAAAACATCCGTTTTTTACTTTCTGACCTCCTGCCAGTAGCTGGTACCGTCCAGGTGCTCCTCAACCCCAAGCATCTCCAGCACCGTGGCAGCGATATCTGCAAAAGTACTTCTTGTGCCAATGGACACTCCCGGCTTTACCTGGCTTCCGTAGATCAGCATAGGCGTATACTCCCTGGAATGATCCGTTCCCTTAAATCCCGGATCGCAGCCGTGATCCGCTGTGATGATCAGCACATCGTCCTCTTTCATTTTCTCCATAAAGGTTCCCAGCTGCCGGTCAAATACCGTAGCCGCATTGGCATACCCGTCAATGTCATTTCTGTGACCGTAAAGCATATCAAAATCCACCAGATTCACAAAGCAAAGGCCATGGAAATCCTCGTCCATATACTCAAAGGTCTTTTCCATTCCATCCTCATTGCTGGAGATAGATACCGTATGCTCCACTCCCTGACCGGCAAAGATATCGTAGATCTTTCCTACACCGTAAGTGTCCAATCCCTGCTCCTGCAGGCTTACCAGCATAGTCTTTTTGGGAGGCACCAGTGAAAAATCATGGCGGTTTCTTGTCCTGGAAAAATCAGCTGCGCAGGTGCCCACAAAGGGTCTTGCGATCACCCGGCCCACTCCATGTTCTCCCTGCAGGATCTCTCTTGCGATCCGGCAATACCGGTACAGCTCCTCCAGAGGAACCACTTCCTCATGGGCTGCGATCTGGAATACGGAGTCCGCTGAGGTGTACACGATCAGATCCCCTGTCTTCATATGCTCTTCACCGTAGTCCCGGATCACATCCGTGCCGGAATAAGGCTGATTGCAAAGTACTCCTCTGCCTGTCTTTTCTGAAAATTCTTTCAGCACCTCCTCCGGAAAACCATTCGGATAAGTAGGAAGAGGATTGGGAGAAATCATGCCGGCGATCTCCCAGTGTCCGATGGTGGTATCCTTTCCCATGGATGCCTCCCGCATCCGTCCATAGGAAGCAATGGGGGCATCCACACCCTCTTTGCAGGTAACACCGTCAATATTAAAAAGCCCCATCTTTTTCATATTGGGGGTATCATATTTCTGAGACTTTACAATAGAAGCCAGTGTATTCGCTCCCACATCCCCAAATTTTTCTGCATCCGGAAGATATCCGATTCCATAGCTGTCCAACACAATTACAAATACTCGTTTAACGCTCATACTGTTCTCCTTTTCTGTGATTGTTTCTATAGTTTAAGTTTAAATTAATCTTGTTGTTCCCTGATTTATATTTGATCATGCCGTTTTGTATTTATGCCTGGTTCCGGTTATTCAAAGCCATTATCCCCTGCAATAACTGCATTTACCTGCTTTTCAGTGAGAGGATTCTCTTATCAAAGCAACATCCTTTCCATAAATCTCTTGAGTCATAGACCTATTATATTCCCACAAGCACTTTTTTTCATTATCTTTTCACTATTTTTCACCGGTTCTCTTGTTTTCAGTTTCATAAGCTGACGGAACGTTCACGCTTTTCTTATCGGATGTCTAATAACCGTTTTCCACTTTTCTGGAGCAACCTTTCTCGCATCTGACATATAAATTTCGTGGTGCAGTCTTATTTTCGTTATATCATTAACATATCCGTTTTCAGCCAGATATTCATCCATTAAGGCGACTGTGGCAGGCTCCTCATCAAATGACCCCAAGTGCATGATCTGAACACACAGTCCCTCATCAATGGTCATAAACTCTGCTGATGAGCAATCTAACTTTTTCTTTTTCGCTGCGGTTTCAACTGCCCACTCAAAGTCCTTTTGGGTTATAAAATCAGGCAAACGGATAACAGAAATCCAGTTAAATGCGGATTTGTCCGTATAGTCCACGCCATCCGTATTTTCTTGCCACCAAAAGCCTTCCAGCGGCGGAACTACATATTCAAAAAATCCTTCAATTTTATAGTCCGTTTTATAGCTCATTTTCAAGGTGTACGCAACAGCATATAATACGCCTATTGCTTGCTGATATGCTCCGCCTTCTTCGTTAGGATTTCCGCTTCCTCTGACTGCAATGTAATTTGCTTTCGGCACATTTACAATCTCTGGTTTATTCTTAGGCATATAAAATTCTTTATATTCTTTCTTAAAATCAAAAGCCATTGTTACCTCCGTCAAATTTCATTTACCGCCTTCTTTCTGATTCATATTCTACCATACTTCTTCCTCTTTGGATAGCATCAGTATACAAAGGGAAACACACCTTACCTGCGGACGCTGCTCACAGATAATTTAAGAGCTGCGTCAAAATACAGCAACTGTTCAATCAGCCCCAATTTTTGACGCAGCTCTTTTGCAGAGCATGTCATTTTTACCAACAAACTTTTATTTCTATCCTGTTTTTTGTTTGTTTTATTATATTTTTACTATTTGTTCACATTTTGTTCACAAATTCATGGTATTGTTAAAACAGTTCTTGAGAAGGAATTCTCGAAATCATGCTGTAATGGATTCCATTACACATATTGATAAATTTTTTCATAATAGCCCCGGCAGCAAGCTGTCGGGGCACTCCTCATTTTCAGGCTTTTCTATCCTATTCCCACCGAAAGGTATGAATTACGTTCCCCTCCGTAAAGGTATGCCAGACTGCTTCTTTTACCCGCCCATTTTCGATGCGGTACCAGCTGTATCCCCATTGCTCCTCAAACCGAAGCCTTCCATCTTTCTGAGAGATGCCTACAAAAGACATTCCCGGAGCCGTATAATAAGGAATCTCTCCGATTTTCCCCTGAGCAGGATAATGAGTGTGCCCGGTGAGAATGCAGGCCGGCCCAATCTGCTCCAGAACCTTTCCAAAAGAAGGAACCGTCTTTACAGGCGGAATCTCTGCCTGTTTCGGATCCAGATGGTGATGAGTCATAAGGATGATCTGTTTTCCTTCTTTCCCGGATGCTGTGTCCCTCAGCCACTCTGCCTGCCGCTCATCGATCAGACCATCCGGATCCCCCTCCCTGCTGCTGTCCAGGGAAATCACCAGGGTATCTTCTGATTCATACACGCTGTTCCATGGTTCAAGGGAAGGAGGCTCTGAAAGCCACCCTTCTCTTAACTGATCCTTTCTGTCATGATTCCCCGGGGTGATCAGGACAGGCTGCTTCTCGCCCACAAGACCGCAGATCGTCTGCCGCAGCTGCCGGTAATCCTTTGCCGTACCCCCATCAGACAGATCCCCGGTGATCACCAGAAGATCCGGCTGATGGGTTTTCCATGCTGCTTTCAGACAGGTCTCCAGATGGATTCTTGGATCTGTCATTTTTTCCAGCATTCTCTCATATGGATTTTTGGGGCTTTGATAGGAAATACAAAAATGCACATCTGAAATATGTAAGATTTTCATAAAGTCCTTTCTCTTCCGTATCTTTTAAAATACAGAAGCCCTTTCTCACAGGCTACCTGAGTTTTTTTCGTATCACACCTGCCAGCATATCGATCAGGAACACGGTAACAATCACCCCCAGCAGGATAATACTTACCTTTGCCCAGCCTCTGGCCTGAATGGCAAAAATCAGGGGAGCTCCGATCCCTCCTGCGCCTACCAGTCCCAGGGTGGAGGCGCTGCGGACAGCGATTTCAAAATGATTCAGGGACAGAGTGGTATAAATGGGCATCAGCTGAGGCACCCTGGCGAAGAACAGACTCTGCCAGAAATTTGCTCCCACAGCCATCATAGCCTCCACCGGACCTTCATCCATAGCTTCCATCTCTTCCGTGTAAAGTTTTCCCAGCATACCGATCTGGTGAACTCCAATGGCCATCACTCCTGCAAAAGGACCGGGGCCCACAATCTTAACGAAAATAATGGCATAGACCAGCTCCGGAAAAGCCCGGAGCACATTGCACACCAGCTTTCCGATTCTGGGAACCAGCGTATGCCCTTTCCAGAGATTAGCCGCGGAAACCAGCGCCAGGGGAATGGCCAGCACTGTGGCAATGGCGGTTCCCAGAAAAGCAATACCGATGGTCAGCAGCAGAAGGCTTATGAGATCTTCCCCGCTGCCGTCATAAAAATATCCCCACTCCGGCTTTAACAGTCCCTGAAATACATCCAGAGCCAGCTTCGGGGAAAAGGAGGCTGCCCCAGAGTAGTCGATGCCGGCAGCACAGTAAATAATAACCGCCGCAGTCAGCGCTCCCACCAGGATTCGTTTCATACTTCCTTTTGATCGTGTCATCTTAATTTCCTCCTGATGGTCTCACTGACAAAATCTACCACTGCAACTACTCCCAGAATCACCAGTATGATGATAGAAACCCGACCATACTGCAAAAGGGCCAGAGAAGAATTGAGCATAACGCCGATCCCACCGGCTCCCACATACCCCAGTACCGTAGAAGCCCGCACATTGATCTCCAGAGCATAAAAGGTATAGCCTGCGATCTGACTCATCACCTGAGGCCAGACTGCCCACACCGCCGTCTGGATCTTGTTGGCTCCCACCGCCTGAGCCGCCTCAATGGGGCCAAAGTCAATGGTTTCAATGGACTCATAGATCAGCTGGGATACCAGTCCGAAGGTAAACACTGCAATGGTGAGCACTCCGGTAAATTCTCCGATACCCACGATGGCCACCATCAAAGCTGCCAGCAAAAGATTGGGGATCGTTCTTACCACATCCAGGATAAAACGGACAACAAAGGTCACTGCTTTATTGGAGGTCACCACCTCTGTGGCCAGGAACGCAATAGGAACTGCAAATAAAACGCCCAGCACCGTTCCTGTAACTGACATTTTTAATGTCATCATCATAGGCCCCAGAATCTTGGGAATATAGGCAAAATCCGGTTTCATAAATTTTTCCAAAAACAGATACATCTGCTTCCGGTTCTGCATCACTTCCAGGAAATCCGCCTCTGTCACTACTGCACTGGCCACAATCCCTGCTAAAATCACCAGAAAAATAAGAACCTTTTTATACCAGTCATAGTGAACTGTATCCTTAATCTTCATTTTTCTGATCCTCCAGAATGTTTCTTCCGTAGATCCGCTTAAGCTCCTCTCCGGTCAGCTCCTCCGGAAGCCCGTCAAACACGATCTTTCCGCTCTTAAAAGCAAGGATCCTGGTAGAAAACTGTTTTGCAAGCTCTACCGAATGGATATTCACCACCACAGTCTGCTTCATCTCCTGATTGATCCGTTTCAGGTCTGTCATGATCTTTTGGGTGGTGATGGGATCCAGGGAAGCCACCGGCTCATCTGCCAGAATAATATCCGCCTGCTGCACCAGAGCCCGGGCAATGGAGACCCGCTGCTGCTGCCCTCCGGAAAGCTCATCGCTTCTGGAATGAAGCTTATCAGCCAGCCCCACCCTTTCCAGGGCATCCAGAGTCCGCTGATAATCCTCCTTCGTAAAGAGCCCAAGAATACTCCGGAGAGTGGAATAATAGCCTAATCTTCCTGACAGCACATTTTTCTGCACTGTACTGCGCTTTACCAGATTAAAATTCTGGGAGATCATCCCGATATGGCAGCGGATCTTTCTCAGCTGCTTTTTGTTTGCCCCGGTAATAGAGGTTTCATCTACCCGCACTTCCCCCTCTGTCACATCGATCAGACGGTTGATAGACCGCAGAAAGGTACTTTTTCCCGCTCCGGACAGTCCGATGACTGATACAAATTCTCCGTCCTGAATGGTTACATTCACATGATCAAGCCCCCGCACTCCATTGCCATACACCTTGGAAACATTCTTAAATTCTATCATCTCTTTGCCGCTCCGCTGTTTTTCTTTACTCTGCCGCTTTTGCCGTATATTCCTCTACTGTATCATACACGGACTCATCTACTTCCTCATAGCCCATATGATTCCAAAGGGACATGGCCTCTGCGCCAGCCTCATCCTTGTTCATATTCAGGAAGGTATCCTTTACAAGGGCTTTCATATCCTCATTCATATCCGGCTGAACTGCAATAGCATCATTGGGAATGTCACCTTCGGTCAGATACAGAACCTTCAGTTCTTCAAACAGATCCATATCTGCAAATTTTCCGGCAAACACGTTTCTTGCTCCCTCAAATACAAAGCAGGCATCCTGCTGCCCGTTGAGCACAGAAGTCATCTCACTGGGAATATCATTCACTGTGGTCAGCGTGCAGTCCACGGTGGGATCAATTCCCAGATCCTTTAACTCTGCTACCGGATAAATATAACCGCTGGCAGAATTGGGGCTCAAAGTAGCAATCTTTTTTCCCTTCAGATCCTCCAGCTTTTCCATATCGCTGTCAGCCTTTACAAGAACCTCCCCCTTAAAGGTAGCAGAAAGCACTCCTTCCTCAGGAAGCCCTGTCTCGTCATTGTAGCTGCCAAGCTGAGAAGTAAGAAGCGCCTGGGCAGCCCCTAAGTTTCTGGCCTGCACATAAGCCGCAGGAGGCATGATTCCGATATCCACCTGCCCGGAAGCCATTGCTTCCACGATAGTGGAATAATCTGTTGCCAGCGTCACATTTACTTCACAACCCAGTTTTTCTGTGAGATACTCTGCAAAAGGTTTTGCTTTTGCCTCCATGCTTCCGTCATTGTTGGTAGGTACAAACTGTACGTTCAGCTCCTTCACTTCTTCTGCTCCTGAACAGGTTGCTGCTGCCAGACTCATTCCAACAACCGCCATCATTGCTGCAATTTTCCTACTTCTCATTTGTTTTTCTCCTTTCAAGAAACCCTTTGATAATGATTATTCTCCGGCAATGTCTCCAGAATCTTCCGATGGCCTGCCGATAGTCTTAACATATCATGACCACGTGGCTTGTTTCTATGACATGAGTCACATTTTACTTTTCCAAAACAAAAATTTCTGCCATTCTTTACATTCCAAAATCTTTACATACCCAGAGGGAGAACGTATAATATTGGGTAAAGCAATAGACAGTGGGAAGCCCACCGCCTGCCTGTGATTCATATACTGCAACGTATTCCAGGTTCTTCATAAGCCTATAGAAACCAACTTCTTCGGAAAGGAACCTTTTATGAAAAAAATCAATTCTCCCGGACAGCTTGCCAACTATATTGACGAATACCAGCTCCAATCCATCATGAGCACTCCTCTGAAACAAATCGGAGAACTCCAGGAATTTAAAAAAGACGAATTCCTGATCCGCACAGATAAGCCCTCCCGATATCTGTATTTTCTGGTAAAGGGAGAGGTTATTGTCACCTACTCCTCCAACAGCAGAACATTGTGCATCGGGTACATGACTCCGGTGGCCTGGCTTGGTGAAGCCGCCTCTCTCTGGAATACTGCTCCCAACTGCAATGTATGCGCCTTAAATACATGCATCTGCATTTCCATTGACCTGTCCATCCATCGGGAAACCCTCCTTAGGGACATTCTGTTTATGCAGAATACCTGTCAGCTGTTAAGCTGCAAGCTGAATGACTGCAATTTTTCCCCAAGAACCCTCTTAGAACCCCTTGGGATGCGCCTGGCCAAATTCATTCTCCGCTACTCCAACCAGGACATTTTCTCTTTCCGGCTGACTACCTGCGCTCTGATCTTGAATACCAGCTACCGCCATCTGCTGCGGATGCTGAAAAAATTCTGTGAGCAGGGGATTTTAATCCGGAAAACCCACGGCTATCTCATCAAAAACCGGGAGCTTCTAACGCAGTACAGCGAGGAATACTCCTTTGACAAGGAAGATGCGCTTTTGTAACAGCCAACGGATATAGGACGCAAAAAAGGGGATGCTTTTGAGAATGCTCCATTAAAAACCACGGAAAACGACAAGCTATTATTGTGTTAATCTCCACTCCATCAAGAAGTTACTATTATTCACCTTCCCCTCCGCTATTCGGCAGTTTACCTGCCTGTGCCGCATTTTTTTCTCCTGCGATTTTACGCGGCACTCCAGTTTTTTGATATCCTCAGAGGGAGGGATTTCTTCCGGCTTAATACCACGCTGACCGAGCATTTCACACCCAGACGCTCTTTCATTTCCTTTGTAGTGTGGCCGCCGAACAGAGCCTGATCGCCCTTGGAACGAATACGGCCAAAACCTGCATCATCAACACCACGCTCATAAATATTCTGCGAAAGACGTTTTTCAGACTCACGCAGTCTACCACGTGCCTCGGTGCGTTCAATCAGCGCAATACGTTCCTCAATCAGTTCCTGTCTTCTGGTCTGTACAGCAAAATAACTTTGTGCAAATGCAATTTTTTCTTTCTTAGGATCGCCATTTTGGGCAATCAAATAACAGGCATAACGGGTCAGCATATAATCTTTAACAGATCTATGTGCACCACTGCCCAGAGAAACCATTTTCGTAACCTCACGAAAATGGTCAGATACCTCCACACCGCTGGTTTCACAGGATCCCATTGCACGAATAATAGCTTTATCAAAATTTTCCCAACGCTCATAGCCCAGCAAAGGCATCAATTCACGGGCATACCAAAATTCCACTTTAGCAGTTTCATCATTATGTGTGACAAGATCAAACTGTTCTTTAATTTGACCAACTCTCTTTTTATCCATTACTCTTCCTCCGTATTATCCGGCACAAATTCTAATATATCGGTAAGTGTACAATCCATAGCCACACAGATGCTTTCTACTTTATTCAAATCCATGTACGGCCATTTTACGCCCTCCTTTGACAAATACTGCATATATTATATCATGTTTCTATGATCTTTTTAATAGTTTTGTGATATTCTTCACAATTCTTGAACAGCTATTCATGGTTACTCTATTTTAATCCGGCAAAAACCCCCTTTGCCAGACCAAGCCCACAAAAAATCGGCATAGCCGGATTTCTCCAAACTATGCCGATTTTTCCAAAAGAATCAAATCCTTTCGTGGGACACCCTTTACAGCATCCTCTTTTCATTTATTCGTTTTTTATTTCTTTCCGATCTTACCCATTACATATACGATCAACATAATGATCAGCACAGTGACAAAAATGCCCCCCATGCCTTTCCACATAATATCCAGAGCAGCCATTATATTATTCATATCTGTTCTCCTTTCTCACCTCTGTTAACCCAGGAAGCTGGTTACCAGGTTAATGACCAGTCCGCCGGCAATAACTGATGCAATCTGACCGGACACATTCGCGCCGGCTGCATGCATCAGGATCACATTACCGGGATCCTCCTGCATAGCCATCTTCTGCACCACACGGGAGGACATGGGGAATGCGGAGATTCCTGCTGCTCCCACCATGGGATTGATCTTTTTCTTGGAAAACAGGTTGATGAACTTTGCCAGCAGCACGCCGCCGATGGTATCTGCCACAAATGCAAATACGCCGATAAGCATGATCATCAAAGTATTGATTGTAACAAACTTGTCTGCCTGCATACTGAAGGAAATGGTAATACCAAGAAGCAGAGTGATCAAATTTGCCAAAGTAGTCTGAGCAGTCTCAGACATGGTGGTGAGCACGCCGCACTCACGGATCAGGTTACCGAACATCAAAAATCCTACCAGAGCCACAGAGGAGGGAGCCACAAGGCCAACCACTGCTGTCACTGCGATGGGGAATACGATCCTGGCTGTCTTGGAAACAGAGGCGGGATTGTAATCCATACGGATCATACGCTCTTTCTTTGTGGTTACCAGTCTGATGGCAAAAGGCTGGATCACCGGCACCAGAGCCATATAAGAATAAGCTGCCACCGCAATGGCTCCGATATAATTAGAATTCAAAATCTGGGAAACCAGAATGGAGGTGGGGCCGTCTGCCGCACCGATAATACCGATGGAGGCTGCATCATTCAGATCAAAGCCCAGCACCACTGCCAGCAGGATAGCCGCGAAAATACCAAACTGGGCGCCTGCTCCAAAAAGAAACATCTTGGGATTGGAAAGCAGGGGACCAAAATCGATCATAGCTCCGATACCGATAAACAACAGAACTGGCATAGCCTCGGAAGCCTCAATTCCGATTTCAAACAGCCACTGGATAATTCCCTGAGCCTCTCCCACTCCCGGAAGTATCTGATTTAACACACCGGATGCAGGCAGGTTTACTAAAATTGCACCAAATCCCATGGGCAAAAGCAGCGCCGGCTCATACTCCTTTTTAATAGCCAGCCAGATCAGCAAAACGCCGATGCCGTACATAACCAGCTGCTGCCAGGTCAGCATTTTCAGACCTTCAACTAAAAATTCCATATTGTACTCTCTCCTCTCTCTAATCAGACAGCTCTTATCCTGTAACCTTTGCGCAGCCGCACTCCTGCAGTCTTTTGCTTCACCGGATGCTTACTGATAAATCATCCTGTACATCGTTCAAGGCTCTGCTATCCCGAAAAAAGCAAGAAACTCTTTTCTCTGAGGATAAAAAAAGACCCTTACTACAGTAACTGCTACTGTAGTAAGAGTCTCGCTGTTTCAACCTTTGACGAATAACCCGGTTATTGTCCTGACGACCAAAGATACATAGAAACTATGCCAGCTACTCCCTCTTACCATTCGTTTCGATAAGTCCGTCTTACGTTTTATCATCATAGCAAGTTTTTCTGAAAGATGCAAGCGCTTTTTCCGTCACCTTCCCCTCCGTCAAAAAAATTTACAATTCACACCCTTCTCAGCGCACGCTCCCATGGCTCCATTATGGAAACAACGCCAAAAGAACCCTTTTTATTGTGCCACCGTAAACAGAGAATAGAAATAGCCTTTTCGCTCCATCAGCTCCCGGAAGGTCCCCTGCTCTTCGATCCTGCCGTTTTTCATCACCAGTATGGCATCGTAGCGTTTCAGAAGCTCTTCCTCCAGGCTGTGGGTAACCATGATCCTGGTGAGTCCGGGAAGCTCCAAAATAGCGCGGAATACTGAGAAGGCTGTGGCTGCATCCAGCGCCGCTGTAGCCTCATCCGCCAGCAAAACCGGGGTCTCCCGCAGCAGACACCGGGCAATGGCAATCCTCTGACGCTCTCCTCCAGATAGTCCGCTGCCATTTTCTCCACAGGGATATTCCCGTCCCTTTTGTTCCAGAAGCTCATCCAGCCCGGACAGGCCAATGACCCGCTGAAGCTTTTCCTCCGGAAACTCCCGGAACATGGTAATATTTTCCCGGATAGTGCTGTTAAATACAAATACATTCTGCTGGATGAGGGAAACCTGGGAGTAAAGCTCCTCTGTGGGCATTCCGTGAAGATCTTCCCCGTTAAAAAGGATCCTTCCGGAATAATCCTCCCGACCCTTCATCAATAATTTCAGCAGTGTAGACTTTCCGCTTCCGGAGCTTCCCACAATGGCATAGCTCTTTCCCGTCTCAAATCTTACATTGATATTTTTCAACACCGGTGTGTCAGATTGATAGGAGAAATCCACATTTTCCACAGAAATCCCTCTGGTAAATCCGCCGCACTGTGGAATATTTTCAGAGAAAGCTGGTGTTTTCTCCCAGTCCTGCTCAGATACACCGGCAGCCGTCTCTTCCGGCTCCTGCTCAGATAAATCGGCTCTGCCTTCCCACGGCTCCTGCTCCAGAGCCTCTGCCAGTTTATCAATCAGCCCTCTGGCTGCTTTCCGTCCTGCCAGTATCTTGGGAATATCCCCGATCGGCATAATAATAAAATTCAAGAGCTGGGTAAATACCAGAACCACGCCGGCAGTGACATGTTCTCCCTTCATAGCCAGGTAGGCGCCCACAAGAAATACTCCAAACTGGGCGATTACCCCCGCTAAGGCTCCGATATTTTCCAGAGTCCTGGTGAGAAAGGCCTTTTTATACTTTGCTCCCTCCAGCTCCCTGTTTTTCTCCCTCAGGAGTCCAAAAATTTCTTTTTCCGCCCGGAAGCTCTTTACCACAGAAAATCCTGTGAGCACATCCTTTAGCATTCCCACAAAATTCTCATTTCGGTCAGAAACCGCTTTCTCCCTGGCTGCAAGACGGTTTCCGGTAAGAAGGGAGGAAATCACCGGAAGCAGAGAGAAGACCACTGCTGCCGCTGTCAGCTGAGGACTGTACCAGATCATCATCCCAAAGGCGCCCACACACATCACGATCTCCTGAAGTAACTGAAATAAAGTGGCCAGATAATCCGTCTCTATGGCGGAAGCGTCATTGGTGAGAGCTGATAGATACCGGGAAGTATTTTCCTCCGAAAACGCCTCCATCTTCTTTCTGGAAATCTTCTCGAAAGCCAGTTCCTTATACTGCTGCATGGCCCTCCTGCCAAACTCTGAACGGCAGTGGGCAAAAATCTGTAAAGAAACTGCCAGACCTGCTGTGACAATCCCGCAGACCCAGCCGATCTGCCCCACTGTGAAATACGTCTCAGCTCCTGCTACCAGATCGATGATCTGCTGCAGCACCCAGGAAAATATCAGGTTTACTATTGCCACCCACAAGCAGATAGCCAGGGTAATGGCAAACAGCAGATGATTATTTTTAAACATCTGGTTAATATATGGTTTTCGTCTCTTTCTCATCTGCTTTTGAATATCATTCATTCTACACTTCCCCCTTTGACTTTCTGCCACAATTTTATCAGCCCGGGATATTCCTTTTCACAATTTAAGATCTGCTTTTCCATTGCATCCAGGATATCTTCTCCAAAATCATCTCCTATCCCGGCTTTTTCCCCATGATAAAACCGGATATTTTCAGCCCCGTAATCCGGACTTTCATTAAAGAGTTTTCCCATTGCATACGCCTTTTTAAGAGCAAGCTCCGCCTGCTGCCGGTTCTTCTGCTCCATACAGCATAAACACTCCATCTCTGATAAGATTGCCCGTAACCGATGCAGGTAGCTGACCTTGCCCGGTTTCTCCAGACCTTCCAGCATTTTCTCATACCACCGAAGCAGACAAAGCCCCTCCTCCAGCCTTCCCATCTTCAAAAAGCACTGAACCTCACCAACCACTGTCCGAAACAGCTCCAGCACCGAATTAAGAAAAATGTCGGAAAAAGTTTCCACAGCCTCCTGATATGCTCCTTTTTCCATAAGAAGCTGACCGATCATTCCGTTGTTCATTCCCCGGATATTATAATTTTTCAACTGCTCCAGCGCCTTCTCATTTTCACCCATGATCATATAAGTTTCCCCGATCATACTCTGAAGAAGGGTTTCGCTGATCTTCCCGTCCCTATTCTGCGAGATCAGCGGAATGCAGCGCTTCAACAGCTCCAGGGATCGCCGGCAGGAAGCTTTGTCACTTAATACGGTTCCCTTTACATTAAAAAACCGGGAACTTCGATACACCACCTCAAAATAATTAGGAAATTTTATAAGGGCCTGGTTTACTGCCATTTCCCCCTCCTCAAAAGCTCTGTCCTGGGTAAACTGATGGATCCGATCCGCCCATTCCACTGCTGTTCTGGACTGGAACTGATACCCCAGCAGCACGTCCACGGAAATCTCAAAAAAATCTGCAAGTTGGGGGAGCATTCCGATATCCGGACTGGAAACTCCGGATTCCCACTTAGAGACAGCCCCCACTGTCACTCCTGCCGCCTCTGCAAGCTGCTCCTGGGTCAATCCCCACTCTTTGCGCAGCCTTCGTATCGTTTTCCCGATCTCTGAACTCATACGGCCCCTCCTCCTATTGTCTGTCACTGAATCTCAGGCGTTTCTCCTGCCGGATATGCTTCCAGGCGATCTGAAAAACCTGCTGCCGGACTTTGCCGCCCAAAGCGATCTCTTTGGCAGCATCATTTGTATTGGCCTCATTATTATCTTACAAAAACCGGATTCCGTGAAGATACTAACCGGAAAATTTGGAAAAATATTTTTTTACTGTCAGTAAAAAAGAAGGCTGAGAGCAGACTCCTCCGCCTGGGTTGGGCCCCTTTGACGGCATCTTTCCTGCCCGCCGCAGCGGGATCCCGGGGGCCATTTTTATTCCAAGCCATTTTTATTTGAAATAGGAAAGAATTTCTTAATAAAATACAGCATCCCTGTACAAGTCCCTATAAGACTCTGCACAAGGATGCTGTAAATTTTCCAGCCTTTTTCCTTTTTCTTTCCCTTTAACGGATGACTCTGGTAGCCCACACTGCGTTGCTGCCAATGCCGGAAATGATAATTCCAGTACTGCGGCCGGCGGCGTGGATTACCTGGCCCTCGCCGATGTACATGGACACATGATAAACGGAACCATTTTTTGCATAAAAGATCAAATCTCCCGGCGCTGCAGAAGTAATGGGAATCTGCATACCATAGACAGCCTGTGCCTCTGCCACCCTTGGAAGAGAATAACCGAAATTTGCATAAATACTCTGGGTAAAACCGGAGCAGTCACAGCCACTTGTGAGGCTGGTTCCTCCCCATACATAGGGATTCCCCAAAAACTGAAAGGCAAAATTCACCATCTCGCTCCGGATAATTGCTTCCTGAGAAGCTTCCTTCACAGAAGTCAGGGTATAATAGCAGGCCTGATTATCCTGGGGACTGATCTTCGTCTCTGCCACAGCAAAGGAAGCCTCCCCCTTCTCATCCACCTGTCTGCGTACTTCACTGCCGGTGCTGAGATCTGAGGCTGGCAAAAAACCTCTGGAATCCCCGGATTCTACAAATACCCAGTCTCTGTCCCGGTCTGCAAGGATGTAGCACAATCCTCCCTCTGTCAGGGTTCCCACCTCTCTGGATGAGGCGCTCCCTTCTTCCCGGATGCTCAAAGACCGCTCTGCCAGTGCATAAACCTTGGGCACCACCACATCCTTTGTAGTAGTATGGGTATAGGTATAAGCATCGTTTTCATTCCATACCAATGTCTCCCGGGCCACAGGCAGATTCTCTTCTCCTCTGGCTTTCACCAGACGGTCTGCGCTGTCTCCAAAAAGGATATCCTTTGCTGCAATAAAGCCTCGCACATCCCCGGATTCTATGTATACCCAGTCCTCCTCTTCATCTGCCAGAATGTAGCAGATCCCATAATATGCGATCTTCCCAGCCACAGCAGAGCTGTCCGACTTTTCCTCATAAATATTGGCGCCTTTATGGTTTTTCACCACTGCAAACACTTTGTCCACCTGAGTGAACCGAAACTCCAGAGCAACGTCCGGAGGAATCACAATATTCTGTCTGGCGATCAGCTCTTCATTGGAGATTTCTGTTTCAGACTCACTTTCCGTTTCTGTCTCCGTCTCGGTTTCAGACTCACTCTCTGTCTCAGTTTCTGACTCGGACTCGATTTCCGTCTCTTCTGTCAAGCTTTCCGTCTCCGGCGGAATCGTCTCACTCTCTCCCTGCTGTGTCTCGCTCTCAGATGGAACTGTCTCCGACTCTCCAGTCTCCGGCTCCGTCTCATCTCCCGGATTTTCTGTCTCCGGAACCGTCTCTGAGGGAGATTCTGTAGGCTTTTCTGTAGGATTCGGTTCTTCTGTCGGCGCCTCTGTGGGCTTCTCCGTAGGTTTGGGCCCTTCTGTCGGCGCCTCTGTGGGCTTCTCCGTAGGTTTGGGCCCTTCTGTCGGCGCCTCTGTGGGCTTCTCCGTAGGCTTCGGCCCTTCTGTCGGCGTCTCTGTGGGCTTCTCCGTAGGCTTCGGCCCTTCTGTCGGCGCCTCTGTAGGCTTCTCCATAGGTTTCGGCCCTTCTGTCGGTACCTCTGTGGGCTTCTCCGTAGATTTGGACACCTCTGCAGACGTATCGGCTGTCTTTATCGCTTCCCTGGACATCTCTGTAAGCTTCTCTGCCGGTTGGGATGATTCTTCTTGGGCATAACCCACTACAGGAAAGGAACCTGCGCTTCCTCCCCAAAAACAGAGACTAAAAGCTAAAATTACACAGAGTCCTGCGCTGCACCATTTTTTTCGTCTCACTGATGATACATCTCCTATATATTTTATTTTCTTAATATTTTTCTGTTTTTTGAAATTTTTAAAAAAATAATACCACAGCACTTTCTGTTTTTCAATAGCTTCATAAGAGAAATCTTCCTTTTTCCAAAACCATCTGTTTTGGTATATCTCCGCTTCTGCGCATTCTGCTTGCATCACCTGACAGGTCTTCGATAAAAATATAGAACTTATATCAGTATCGTTTAAATTGTAAGTTCCTTTCTGATAAGCACTTCTTGTCAAATACAGGGTTTGACTTTTCACACACATTGGCTTCTTAGAAGCCGCTTCACTTTTCACTCCCGGCAGAGGCAGGACAGCCAATAAACAGATTGAAAAACACTTGAGGTCTTCATTTAAACACATTTACAGCTTTTCTTTCATATAAATTCAAAGTTTGTTTCAAACAACAAAAAGCGGAACGAGATCATGAAGCAAAACAGAAATATCCAGATCTAAAAAATATCCTATTGTGGGCATAAAACTTGCATTTCATATACACCTGTGCTATACTCATACCCGTTGTAAAGCCCAAAAACCAAGGTCTATGGGGCTTTTCCGCCGATTTCCGGCGTAGGCCATATACCTGCGGTATATGCCTCCGCGGCGTTCGTCAGATATCCAGACCGGCATGGCTGCCTGACTCACTGCTGCGCGAAAATGAATCGAGTGTTCGTGACCTTCCACTCGTAAAACAAAACTAAAGGAGATAATTGAATATGAGAGACAAAAAAGTAGTATTTATGGTTCAGGCCGCTGCTATTGCAGCCATCTATGTGGTGTTGACCTTCGTGTTTGCGCCCTTAAGCTTCGGAGAAGTTCAGATTCGGATTGCGGAAGCTCTGACGATTCTTCCTTACTTTACTCCGGCTGCCATTCCCGGATTGTTTATTGGCTGCTTTATCGGAAATTTCCTGGGTGGAGCCATTCTGCTGGATGTGATCTGCGGAAGCCTTGCCACTCTGGCTGCTGCCCTATTTTCCTGGCTGCTTCGGAAACATAAGTTTCTGGTTCCCCTGCCGCCGATCGCAGCAAATATTCTGGTGGTTCCTTTTGTATTATTCTACGGATACGGAGTAAACCTTCCCATTCCCTTTATGATGCTCACAGTAGGCTTGGGTGAGATCGTATCCTGCGGAGTAATAGGTACCATTCTGCTGCTTGCACTGGACCGTTATAAATCACATATTTTTCGCCAGATAGCTGCGTAATCTATGGTAGTTCAGCACTTCCAGACTGTTTTCCCACAGTCTGGAAGTTTTTTATTTCATAGGCAATTTCTTCCTGTAAAATAAAAACGCCCCGCAGGATCGCGCTGCGGCGGCATCTTCTTTTTTATCGCACATTCATTTCTTCGCAGAAACCATATTTTTTCTCCAAACATCCTTTCCTTCTCTCTGCATTCTGGAATTGAAAATTTCCCCCGTTTGAATTAAAATATTGATAGTTATTCATACCAATCGGTCTTTTGCCAGCAGGCAAGAATAAAACCCTATACTCTTTAGAATCGGAGGTGCCTCAATGAATACGGCTCTTTGTCAAAAAATATATCTCGCTTTGAATCCTCCCACAGAAGAAGATTCCAGATCTGCCCAGATACGGATCCTGGAAACCTTAAAGAAAACAACGGAACTAGTGGAACCTGTAAAAATGACCCTCCCTGTTATGCGCCGGCTGGAACAGATCTGTCCCCTGGAAAACTGGAACATTACCGTAACTTTATGCTGGGACGAAAATCGATGGCTTATCACAAACGCAGAACCGGGAAACCATGAGCAGGAAGTTTACGGCCTGGCGGTAGATCTTGGAAGCACCACAGTTGTCATGCAGTTGGTGGACTGCCATACCGGAAAAGTACTGGCGCAGACCAGTGTCCGAAACCGTCAGCGAGAACGGGGACTGGAGATCTTATCCCGGATCTTCTACGCAAAGGATCAGCCGGATCATCTGGAAGAACTGCGAAGTTTAACTGTGGACAGCATTTCTGAGGGGATCTCTCTTCTGGAATCCCAGACCGGAATCAAAGGAAAAAACTGCAGTTACATGGTAATATCCGGGAATAATGCCATGATCCACTTTCTTGCAGGCATAGATCCCTTCCCGGTTTTTTCTTCTCCCTACGCCGTATGGGCCGATCAGATAGGATTCTGCTCTGGCGAAGAGCTACAGCTTCCTATCTCAGGAATGGTATACTGCATCCCTGCCAGAGCCAATTATCTGGGAGGAGATATTATCAGCGGACTGATCGATGTGGATATTTATCATCAGAAACAGATCCAACTGTTTTTTGATGTTGGAACCAATGGAGAACTGGTGATTGGCAATCAGGATTTCCTGATTGCCGGGGCAGGAGCCGCCGGGCCAGCCCTGGAGGGAGAAGCCATACAGACTGGAATGCGCGCATCCCGGGGGGCTGTTTCCAAGGTTCATCTCAGTGATAATACCTTTACACTGTCCACCATTGATGATGCACCTCCCGTTGGGATCTGCGGCTCCGGTATCACAGATATGATCGCAGAATTATATTTAAATGGCTGGATCGACACCAAGGGCCGCTTCCTGCCGGAACAGTCTGACAAAATCGCCTGGCAGGAAGACCGACAGGAGTACGGTGTGTGCTATGCCCAGAATCTATGGTTCTACGAAAGCGATATTGCAGAATTTTTAAAGGCAAAAGCCGCCGCCTGCACTATGATCCAGATCCTTCTTCAGGAAATCGGCATCGAAGTGGAGGATGTGGAAAATCTCTACATGGCAGGAGCCTTTGGCACTCACATTGACAAACATTCCGCTGTCACCATTGGGATGTATCCGGACATTCCCCTGGAAAAAATCCACAGGGCAGGAAACAGCTCCCTAAACGGAGCCAGAAAACTTCTTCTGGATAAGAATAAGCTGGAAGAGATTCCAAAAATCCTGGCTCTGATGAGCTATCTCCAGTTTGGCTCTGTAGACAATTTTCTCAGTGAAATGACTGCAGCCGCAGCCATTCCCCACACAAACATTGAAAAATATCCTTCTGTGGAGGAAGAGCGGCGAAGAAGAAGCGGGAAATAGCTGACTGGAGAATCTAAAGTTTAAACGAACTGATTGCAGAATTAGCAATACAGATACACAAAACTGACCAGAGAACACAAACCCTGCCTGAAGTCACATCTCTCAGATGCCGATGTTGGGAAATAGCTCATACAGATTATATCCCAACAGGGTATCAAACTTTTTCTTTAACTCCAGCGCAGTGACCAAATGATAATGGGTATTTTCATGAATTCCCTTGCGAACCAAAAGATCGATAAGCCGTTTCTCCATGGTCAGCGTTTCAAAGGTACACATAAGGTCACAGAGATTAATGATCTCTTCATACCGATTATAAGGATGGGACTTCAAAAACTCACATCGCAGCGGATGCTCCTTCGGGATTCCTCCTGCCTGACATTTATAATCCCCATTGATGTAAGAATGAGTCAGGCAGATGCAGGCATCCTGTTCCTCGATTCCCTGACCCAGCAAATAATAATATCCATCCACATCATGCCATTCTACTTCTTTTGGATTCAGATATTTTCCAATATCATGTACATAGCCCAACGCCCGTGCATACTCCGGATCTTCCAGTTTCAGTGCTTTTGCAATGACCGCTGCCGTATTTCCCACGCACATTCCATGGCGGATCCATCCGTCATCCAATACATTTTCTTTCGCCTTTTCCAAAAGCTCCGCAGCTTTTTCAATAGTAAGTCTCATATTCTTTTTCCTCTCTTTCTTAACTTCTGGGCTTTTTCTTTCTATAACTTCCGCATACAAATGACGGTACCTCTCAGACTGCTGTGTTTGCCGGATTTTCTATATATCTTTTCTCTTCCAAAGCTTTGGGCTTCTCCTTCTTAGAAAAATCTATCTGTAATCCTGCCGGCTCCGCCCTTACAGCTCCTCCAGAAATCGAAGGCCTTCCATCTTCTGTATATGTTCCAGAATATTTTTATGCTTTTCACGATGCCCAAAGTCCAGAGCAATGGTTACACAGATATCATCCTTATACCAACAGTTTTCTGCCTGTCTGGTAAGACTTTTTACATGGATATCTCTCTGGGAAAAAAAATCCAAAAGCTCCATCATAAACTCTTCGCTGGTTCCCTCCACACAGATGCGCATGAACCTTGAATTACCGGATAGTGTCTGATCCAACATCCGGAAAAGCCCGGAAAACAAATACACAACTGCAGTTCCTGCGATAGCTCCGAAATAAAATCCAGTACCAATGGTAATTCCAAGAGCTGCAGTCACCCACAGGGCTGCCGCTGTAGTCAGTCCCTTAATCTGATTCACTCCAGTAACAATTATCGTTCCGGCTCCTAAAAATCCAATTCCACTGATTACCTGAGCAGCCATTCTGGCCGCATCTCCGCTTCCTCCTGATACATATACAGATATATATTCATTGGTGATCATTGCCAACGTTGCACCCACGCACACCAGGGAAAATGTCTTCAATCCCGCAGGACGTCCCTTCAGCTCTCTCTCCAGTCCGATCAATCCTCCGCAAACGGCTGCAAAAACCAGACGCAGCAGCGTTGATATCTGAAAACTGTCTAAGGTAACACCGGCAATCTCTAACACTGTATCATACATCCCCCTGCCTCCCTTCTATAGATAATGGTATACCACAAAAGCATGTTTTGCTATATTGCTGTTTTCCAAAGTATCCCTGCTATTTTCTTTAAACCGCTGTTCAAACATCTTCGGCTTTGCTATAATTTTTCTAGTTCTTTCATCAGATGCTGTCAGAAAATACGAAAGGAACGTTTCTGTTCACCCACAAACCAGCAGACAATAGTACATCTGACAGCGAAATAATTATTTATTTTTCATACTGATTATTATAAAAATTTTCATAAGGATAAGGGGACACAAATCTATGAAACATCACAAGCTTCCGTCACTCTCTTATAAACTGTATTCCACCTTTGTCATAAGTTTTCTGATACCCATGACACTGATCTGTATTTTTATTTCATACCTGTTCAGCACCTACCAGACCAAAGAAATCCAGGAACAGGCAGCCAACAATACAAAACTGATTTCCGCCTACCTAACCAGATATATCAATGATATTGACAATATTATGAAATCACCCTACTACCACTCCTATTTTCAGTCTGGATCCGACTACAAAGAATTGAGTATCTCTAAACAGAATCAGATCAGTGAGGAGCTAGGTGACACTTTGCGCATGGCCAAATATTCCAGAGATGACTTCGGTGATCTTCTCATCGTGTCTAACCTTCAGGTCATGTATTTTAACGTAGAAAACTATTATCAGTATCTGGGAAATCTGGTTACCCGCAACTGGTACCAGGCCGCCATCAAAAAAGATGGAAAAATCGCCATTGTCCCGGGAGATCCTGTCTCTGATTCAGAAGAACTGAATACCATGAATTTCTATATCTCCCGGAAACTGAACAATCTCTATGATCCGGAACAGGAAAATGTGATCATGGTCAATATGAAAAACAACGCGCTCTCTTCTCTATTTTCAGAATTAACGGTAAACATTCCCTATATGGTACTTTTTACCAATGATGAAAAGGAACTGATCTACTCCAATACCTCAGTGGACAGCCGTTTTCTTGAGCTTCTGGACAACGAAGAAATCAATTACAATCACAATACCTGGGAACACAGTGCTCAGACCCTGGATAAGTATCCCCTCACTGTCCATGTGCTGCTGTCTACCTCTTACATTACCAAACAGATTGCCGCCTTTCTTCTGGTCAGCATCATCTGCTTTGCTGCAGGAATTTTGATCGCATACCTTTTGTTTCACGGAAACAATCGCTGGATTAAATTTCCGGTACTTCACATTCAGTCTGTCCTAAGAGAAATGAAACACGGAAATCTGAATGCCAGATGCCAGGCCCTCTCTGTTCAGGAATTTGATGATATCGGAAATTCTGTTAACGGTATGGCACAGAGACTTCAGGAAAAAATCAAAAATGAGTATGAACTGACCATTGCCCAAAAGAATCTGCAGTTCCAGGCCCTTTCCTCCCAGATACGGCCTCATTTTATTATCAATACAATTTACAGTTTTATCACTTTGAATCAGATTGGAGAGCGGGATCTTTTAAATGACGCATTCTACTCCTTCGCTCATCTGTTACGGTATGTACTGCGCCGGGATAATAACACTACCATTGGAAAAGAAATGGATTTTCTGGAAAACTACTGTATGCTTCACAAACTCCGGTTCGGCCCAAGAATTACCTATCAAATTCAATGCGAAGAAGCGCTGCGAAACTTTGCACTTCCAAAGCTTTTAATGCAGCCTCTGGTAGAAAATGCCGTTATTCATGGTATTGAACCCAGTGAGACCCCCTGTACGCTGGATATCTCTGCCGAAGAGCATGGAGAATTTATTTATGTTATAACTGAAGATAATGGAGTGGGATTTACAAAAGAGCAGATTGAATCTTCCTCCATAGGAATCAAAAATGTAATCACCCGACTGGAGCTATGGGATCCCCGTGTAAATCTCTCCATTTATCGGATTGCAGACCGCTCCATTCAGATTATTACCATTCCAAAACAACTGCAAGGAGATAGCAATGAACATTCTGATCACTGATGACGAACCTTTAATTCATATTTCTATTGAAAAACTGATCCAGGCCTGCGACCCAACACTACAGATTTTTCATGCCTATAATGGTCATGAAATGCTGAACCTGCTGGCGGAACACAAATTTTTTCTGGCCTTTGTTGATATTAAAATGCCTGGCCTTTCCGGACTGGAGACCATTCGCCAGGCGCTGGAAATCTCACCTCTCACACGCTACTATATTATGTCCGGCTTTGATGAATTTGAATATGCCAAACAGGCCATCAAACTGAAGGTGGATGATTATCTGCTGAAGCCTCTGGATCAAAAAACCATCCAAGAAACCATCCTGGCAGCAAAAAATGCAAACCAGGCTCTGAAACGAGAGCGAAAAACCGTTTTCCGCAACTGGCTGGAAAGCGGCTTAAATCACCGAAGGGGATCTTTAAATCAGTACAGCAGCTATTACTGTTCTCTGCTGTTAGTCACCCTGGATTATCCCACCTTCCCGAAAGAAACCATCCTGGAAAAGCTTATGCCCTATACTGACAATTTCGTTTCTGTACTTTTGGAAAACCAACTGTTCCTTCTCTGTTTTTCCGATGATTCTGAACTATTGCGCAGTATCCGTCAACAGCTTTCCCATCAGTCCTACAGTCAGGGTATCTCTCTTTTTGCCTCCTCTGTAACCTGCAAGACTGAGGAACTGTCCGTAATGCTGGAACAGCTGCAAAAGTACTCCTCCCTGCGGATCCTTTTTGGTATTGAAAAGTTCTATTTTCTAAAGCCCCTGCTGGAACAGCCCCGAGAGCTGCTTTCTGTATGCACCAAATTTTTGAAGTGGCAGTCCGCCTGTATCAATAAAGATTTTACTGAATTCATTAATCAAAGTGATGAAATCTGCCGTCAATTAGAAAGCAGTAAGGCATGGGAACCGTATTGGGAAAATATTCTCAGATTCCTTTCCTGTTCTATGGATGAATCCATTCCGCCTTCCACGGCCTGCACCGAGCTGAAAGATCTGCTCTACAAATATGGAAAAACTCTGCTTCATCCATCCGACAACGGAGAGATCATTCAATCCATTATTGAATATATCCAGGCTCATTACTGTGATGTATCCATCGCTTTTCTCTCTGAACACTTTGGACTGTCCGCCAACTATATCAGTACCCTGATCAAACAGAAACTGGGCATCCGCTACAACGATTACATCACCAAGCTTCGTTTGGATCAGGCGAAAAAACTGCTGCTATCCACAAATCAATCCGTAAAGGAGATTACCTCCGCCTGCGGTTATTACAGCCAAAGTCATTTTACAAAGCTTTTTATTGAACATGAAAACTGTACTCCAACAGAATACAGAAAGCTCCATAGCCTGAAGTAATTTTTTTGCAAAATAGGCTTTAAATATTTTTGTATCTTGTATCATTTGTATCATAGAAAATGTTTTACAGGAAATAAAAAAACTGCTGCAAAACAACAGTAGCGCGTTTTGCAGCAATTTTTTTATTGATCCTATTTTCTTATCCTATTTTTTACCGGATTTTGTTTTGTTCATTTTATGAATGCTCTATTTTTCGGTTTTCTTCCTATCCTGTCACTAGAACAGCTTTGCTACACGGTCTGCGATGCTCTGTACTGCATCCTCCGGACTGTAGTTTTCTTCTAAAATACATTTCTGAATTTCATTGGCAATGATATCCTTTGTCTCTGCATACTGAGGGATAAAGGTTGCTTCTGCACAGTACTGCACATTGTCATTGATGATCTGAAGATTAGGATCCTCTGCAACCATTGCCTGATATTCTTCCTGTTCCATGCAGCTGCTTCTTACAGGCAGATAACCAGTACCGTTTGCCCATTTGATGGCATTCTCTGTGTTAGTCATGAATTTCAGGAATTCCCATCCTGCTGCTTCCTCTTCTTCACTGTGTCCGGCAAACATCATCAGATTGGAACCTCCTGCCGGATAGGCTCTTGTAGTAAGCTCCGGAATTGCTGCTACGCCCACCTGGAACTCACAGGTCTTTTCCAGTCCCTTCAACTGAGCACTGCTCTGCATAATCATTGCTGCAGTTCCTCCTGCAAATGCATTTCTGCATGCTTCAGAAGAGTTGTAATCCTGGCCGGAAGGAATATGCATGGTTCCGGCTTCAATCATCTCTTTCCACCAATTCAAAGGAGCAGTTCCGGATTCATTGTTAAATCCGATTCCATTACTCTCCTCATTATAAATGGTTCCGCCAGCATTCATTACCAGGCTTGTATAATACCACTGATCCAAAGGACAAGAATAACCATAGGTACCATCCTTTGTCAAAGCAGCGGCAGCTTCTTTCACTTCATCCCAGGTCTGTGGCGGATTCTCTGCATCCAGGCCGGCTTCTGCAAACTTATCTTTGTTATAATACAATACCGGAAGGCTTCTGGAGTGAGGCAGTGCGATCAGCTCATCATTATAATAGGATGCATCCAGAAGTCCAGGCATAAAGTCATCCAAATCAAAACCTTCTGCATCAACATAGTTCTGGAGATTTACCAGAACCCCTGCGTCCGCAAACAAACCAAGGCTTCCAATCTCCATCTGGGCTACTACCGGAGCCTCCCCGGCAGAAAGAGCTGCCTGAAGCTTTGTGCTTGCCTCTGTGTAGGATCCCTGGTGGACTGCCTTTACAAAAATCTTGTCCTGAGACTCATTGAATGCATCTGTCAGTTCCTGGATCAATTCTCCATTGGATGAACCCATAGCATGCCAAAACTCGATCTCAATGCGGTCTTCCTCAGCAAAAGCTGCTGTTCCTGCTGCCAGACTCATAGCAGTCGCTGCTGCCAATACCAGTGCCAGTTTCTTTTTCATGATAATTTCCTCCTTCATTCATCCCTCATCAGGATTTTTCTCTTTTTGTTTTTTCTTTTTCTTATTGTTACTTAATTCCGGAGTAAGCAAAGGAATTGCGGATTCTCTTGCTCGCCACCAGATAAACAATCAATATAGGTAATACAAGCACAACATTTCCTGCCATGATAATATGCCACATCTGCAAAGTCTCTGAGGACTTCAGTGCTGCTACTCCTACCGGCAGGGTTCGTAAAGATTCGCTGGAAGTCATGATCAACGGCCAGAAATAGCTGTTCCAGGTAGAAATGAAGGACAGCAGTCCGATGGTTACCAGCGCAGGCTTTGCCATGGGCATCATAACTTTAAACATGATCTTCAGATTGCTGGCATCGTCCAGCTTCGCTGCCTCAATTACCTCCTGCGGTATCTGCATAAAGTACTGCCGCAGCATAAAGATTCCAAAGGGATTTGAGATAAAGGGCAGAATCAGCGGAAGCAATGTTCCAAGAAGTTTCACCTTACTGAACATAAAATATACAGGCAGGAAGGTGATCTGCTGAGGAATCATCTGTCCCAGCAAAACCAGACCAAAGAATAATTTCTTTCCCTTGTACTCATGTCTTGATAAGCTGTACGCTGCCGGAACAATAATAAGATACTGGAGCACCAGCACTGCAAGACTGACAATTACTGAATTTCTGAAATACTGGGCAATGGGTACCACCTCAAATACATGAGCATAGTTTTCCCAGTGCAGACTGGACGGAATTAAAGTAGGCGGAAATTGCAAAGCTTCCGTAAGATCTTTCAACGAAGTACTCAGCATCCAGTAAAACGGAAAGATAAAAATTAAAATTACAACCACCTTTAATGCTGCATTCATAAACCGTCCCAGTTTATGCAATGCTATATCTCTATTATAGGACTCCATGCTTCTCCCCCCTTATTGATAATGAACTTTATTTTTGCTCACGCCAAACTGTACATAAGTCATAATACACACCAGCACCAGCAGCACTACACCGGCGGCGCAGGCAATGCCCGGTTTTCCTAAACGGAAGGCATATGCGTAAATGTAATAAACCAATGTATTAGTAGAATCTACAGGGCCTCCCTGGGTCATAACATTTACCGCATCAAAAATCTTAAACGATGCAATGGATGCCACCACACAGGTAAACAGGATCGTAGGAGAGATCATTGGTAAAGTAATTTTAAAGAAAGTACGAAACTTTGACGTATTATCCAGTTCTGCCGCCTCATAGATACTCTTTGGCACTGTCTGCAATGCGGCCATTACCAGCAGTACATAGTAACCTACACTCTTCCATACCATTACAAGCACCAAAGAGATCATGGCTGTTTTAGGGTTGGAAAGAAATGGATATTTTTCCAGTCCCAGCTTAGTGATGATCATATTGAAGAAGCCAGTGTCCGGCTCCATGAGCCATAAAAACACAATGGATACAGATACCATGGAAATAACATGGGGAGTAAAAATACAGGCCTGTACCATATTTCCCAATTTCTTCTGCCGGGTTCCATTTAACCATACCGCAATAATAATAGCTAAAACCATAGTCAGACCCACGAACAGTACGGTATAAATTATGGTATTCATCAATACTTTATGGAAGGTCTCGGAGGAAAGGATCTCCACATAATTATCCAGTCCTACAAACTTCTTTTTTGGCGAGATCAGACTTCCATCAAACAAAGAACGGTAGATCAGATAAAATACCGGATATACCGTAAATATACAGAGCAGAATAATCGCAGGCAGTCCAGTGGCGACTCCCAGCATCCTATCTCTTCTTTCGCTTACGCTACGATTGTTTTTTTTCACTTCTATGCCCCCTCTCTCTGAATTTTCCTCACGCAAAAGCTTTTCTGATCAGAGCCTTTGCCTCCTCATCCAGAGCAATTCTCTTTTCGTCACTGCCAAACAGGTACATAGAAGAAAACGGAACAGAAAGCTCCAATTTAGCATCATCATCCACTTCATGCTCGGATTTTGCCATCAGTGAGCCGTACTTGCTTTCCAGAGAATAAATAATCTCCGATCCTAACATCTCTTTGGTGGTTACAGAAGCTTTGATTGTAATATGCTCCTCCTCCACGGGCTTCAGACTTAATTTTTCCGGACGGAAACCTACCATTTTTCCTTCTGGAAGTACATCCTTTAAGATATTCATCTGGGGTGTTCCGATAAACTGCGCTGCATAGACACAGTTGGGGTTTTCATACAGCTCTCTTGGGGAGGACTGCTGAACGATATATCCATCCTTCATCAAAACGATGGTATCTGCCATGGACATGGCCTCTACCTGGTCATGGGTTACATAAACAAACGTAGTTCCCAGCTTTTTATGCAGCCCGATCAGCTCCACCCTCATCTGACCTCTCAATTTTGCATCCAGATTAGATAAAGGCTCATCCATCAAAAATACTTTGGGCTGCTTTACCATTGCTCTGGCTAAAGCTACACGCTGACGCTGACCGCCAGAAAGCTTGGAAGGTTTCCGATCCAGATAGTCTGTCAGTCCAACGATCTCGCAGATCTCTTTCACTCTTCTGGCCCGCTCTTCCTTGGGAACTTTTTTATTTTCCAAACCAAACTCAATGTTCTGGCGAACTGTCATAGTAGGATACAGCGCATAATTCTGAAATACCATGGCAATATCCCTCTTACCCGGTGTCAGATCATTTACCTTCTGCCCGTCAATAAAAATTTCTCCGGAAGTAGGATCATCTAATCCGGTGATCATCCGTAATGTGGTGGATTTTCCGCAGCCAGAAGGACCTACCAAGACAGTGAAAGAACCATCTTCAATATCCAGGTTCAAATTTTCAATTACAACGTCTTTTTCAAACTGTTTTTTTACATTTCTAAGCTGAATTGTCCCCATAACCTTTCTCTCCTCTATTTTATCTTAATTATTGTATTTCTCAACAGCTCTTTCTCTTTACCAATACTATATCATCTCTTTATTCTGCCATTTTTGCTGTTTTTTCCATTCTCTTTGCTGTTTTTCGCTATTTAGTAAACAGCAAGTAAAATCAAGAGCGCAAAATTTCACCTGGCTCTCTATATAAAAAGAAAAAAAGAGGGCTGCCGCTGCATACCTTTGGTGATTTCCTTTCCGGTGATCTTCCTCTAAAAACAAACCTGTTTTCTGGGGAAAACACACTGAAAATCCACCCGAATCTGTATGCTGCGACAGCCTCTTCCGTAGTTCTTTCTGTCTTTGCTTATTCCTTTTTACGATCTAATCCAGTTGTTTTTTACTCCATATAACTGATAAATATGTTTCCAGAATCCCCAAACAACTTGGTGCTGTCCTGGATCCCATAATACTCCCACTCTGCCTGCCCCGGTTTTAAGAGGTGGGTGTTAAATTCATCGTAACCCACAATACATACCGGGCCACTGTCTGTCTGGGCCAGCACCGGTCTGCCTTTGCTTACAAAATACAGCACCTGATCCAGAGTACAGCCGGTAAGATCCATCAGTATCTTATCGGAAGCGCTCTGAAGCTGCCCCATATCCATGTTTCCAGAGGTGAAGATCCCTGGAACATCTTCCAGAGAAATATCGGCGGTTGTGGGCTTGTCTCCTCTTACCCACACATACTCCTGCTTCGTGTCCACTACAACACCAACCTTCTCGTCCGCCCGAACTATGGCCTCATTCGGATAGGTGTATACGGCATCCAGTCGTCCGGAGGCATACACATAATAGAGCTGCTGCCGTTCCTGATTCACCGGAATTTCCAGAGTTCTGGAGGTATCATAGGTAATGATTTTGCTGCGCACCACCTGAGGCGTTTTGTTGGACAGGGTTGTCCCCACTCGCAGAAGCACCTCTGTCTGCTTCCGGCCGGTGGTCTGAGTAGCAGTACCCATGGACACTGCTTCCTGAGTGTCTGTATTTACAATATGATCCTCCGTGGCCTCTGAATATCCTTCCGCAGTTTTTACCACTCTGGTGAGGGTCATCATATTCTCCGCCTGACTGGTCTTTGTAACATAGCAGTCCCCTGGCTGGTAAGTTTTTACCGCATTCCCCTCCTGATCCTGAATCACCAGCTTGTACATGGGGAAAATCCCATTGCCTCCATGCTCCACATGGATGTCTGTAGTAAGGGTCACTCCATAAACCAAATCTTCTTTCATAAATCCCACAGGTCGGATCCGTTCGTTTGTCTCGCAGGTAATCTCCCTCAAGCTTCCGTTTTCCAGATCCATTACATTCAGAATCCGGGAATCATATTCTCCACCCTCTTGCAGCCATGCGAAATATCTGCCGGAATCGGAAGCTGCATAGGTATTGTTAGTGACTCCTGTCACCACAGGATCATAGCTTCTGGCATTTAGATCTACCTTATAAACGGTTCCCTCCAGAAAAATGTAAAATCTGGATCCATCCTCTGAAATGTAGGAAAGGATCTGGGCATCCCGCATTAAAAGCTCCGGACTTTCCATAGAGGCAAGGAAGATTTTTTCATCCACCATGGCAGAGGCTGACTCGAAGTAGTAAACAGCCACTCCGTTTTCTCCCTCGTGGTTGCCCCGGTTCATATATCCATTCACCGTAAACCAAACATCCCCCTGGGAATTTACCTGTAAAATCTGAATATCACTCTGATCCTGGAAATCCCTGAAATCCATATTTTCTTTCTGAGGGAAGGAGAATATCTGAGTAAGCTTTTCGCTGTTGATGTCATAAGACCAAAGCTCATCCTCCTGGACAAAAACCACCACCCGATTTTTACTGTCAGAGGCAAACTCGATCTCCTTATCTGTAATACCAAGATTGATCCCCTTATCGCTGATGGCATCATTTTCCGGGTTAAAAATCTCATCAGTAGTGCGCTCAAAATTCAGAAGGTAAACACGGCTGTCTGTATAACGCACCCGGTAATACTCATCTACATTAAATACTTCCGTCACTCCGGATTCATTCACCGCCGCGATCCGGTACTCCAAAGTCAAAGTTGCCGTATTTCCGTTGATCTCTTTGATTTTGGGAGTGGGCTTATAATAAATCTGAGGATTTAAGTCTCCCCAGGTAAGCTGAGGAACACTGTCATGAATATCCATAAAAGCCAGCGTAGATTCTGTATCCGTGGTTTCATCCGGTTCCACCGCAGTTCCCACTGAATTCAGATCTGTCTTATTCACACACTTGTCATAAAATCCGCTGACATAGTTCAGGTAATCCTTGGTGTGGAGTCCGTCTGCCAGCAGAACGTGAGTGTAATAATAAATATTCCTTCCCCCGGAGGTAATCTTTAGCTTCAGCATATATTCCTGATTCATCAGCATTTTATTCTGAAGCTGCAGGGTGGTATTCAACGTATCGTTTTCCTCCTGAAGCTTTACCACCTTGGTATTTTCCAACGTCCTGGCTCCATCCAGAGTGGTAACCTCATAGGATACACTGTCGATAGAGGTATTGAACGACTGGATCTGGATGTCCAGTTCCCGGTTGGAGGACAGAGGCGTAATACTGTCCCTGATATAGGAGGGATTCATCTCCCTTGCATATCCGCTTAAACAGTTAAAATTCATTCCGTCCTGCTGCATGTATACCAAAGGAAAGGTGGTGTTCGGCATCGTCTCCGCCACATCCGGAGCTACCTGATTGATCATACGGCTGAACACTGCCGCAGCCCCAAAAAACAGAGCTGCCAGAAACGCTGTATGCAAAACCACATTCCTGATCTTCTTCATTTTTTCCTTCATCTTCTGCTTAATCTCCCAACTGCGGCTGCTTCGATTGCCAGCAATGATGTAATCAAACAATCCGGCAAGTAAATAGAACCGTTGCTTTATATTCCCTGTAGGAATTCAGACTTCAGAAACATTCTAGCAGAAAACAGCAGACTGCGCAATATGCCCCTCCTATGCTGTCTTCCGCATTTCACTTCCTGTGCATTATAAGTTACAGAGCTCCTACTCCTGCCGCAGCAGCCGCTCCAATGTAGGATTTACCTGCAAAAATTCTATACAGCGCTCAAGACGCTCCTTCTTTTTTTCCAGACTTTCCTTCTCTCCGGCACTTTCCTTCTTTTCCAAAAGGATCTTTTTGGGCCTTCCAGAATTTTTCACTGCCCGGATCAGTATATTTTTCGGTGTGTGCTCCATATCAATAAACTCCAGCACCTGCACTTCATACCCTTGCTGCTCTAAAAGAGAAGCCCGAATCCCGTCTGTGATCAGCGCTGCCATCCGTTCCTTCAGCAGTCCGTACTGGAGCACAGGCTGCAAAAGCTCATTTCCAATCTGCCCGTTTAATTCATGCTGACAACAGGGAACCGAAAGGATAGCCCGGGCTTTCCAGGCCACCGCCTTTGCCAGGGCATAATCTGTAGCTGTATCGCAGGCATGAAGAGTCACCACCAGATCCACCTGGCTCACTCCCTCATAATCCGCAATATCCCCGGTCAAAAACTGCAGCTTCTCATATCCGAACTGCTGTGCCAGACTGCTGCAGTGCTGGATCACATCCTCCTTTAAATCCAGGCCAATGATCCTTACATCCAGCTTCTGTATCTCATGAAAGTAATGATACATGGCAAAAGTGAGATAGGATTTTCCGCAGCCAAAATCGATCATTGTCAGTTCCCGGCCTCTTGGCAGACAGGGGCAGATGTCCTCGATAAATTCCAGAAACCGGTTGATCTGCCGAAACTTATCGTGCTTTCCGTTGATCACCTTTCCCTCAGAGGTCATAACGCCCAGCTCCACCAAAAAGGGCACCGGTCTTCCTTCTTCCAGTATGTAGCGCTTCTTTCTGTTGTGAGACAGCTCCTTTGCAGGCCTCTGAACCGACAGGGTTTTCCTTTTTATAGTCACCTTTCCCTTTTTACTCACCAGCACAGAAGCGCTCACCCCGGTGGTATCTGCCTGAAGCTGCCTGTAGTCCTGCTCCATCCATTCTATCGCTGCCTCTTTCAGCTGGGCAGCTGTAAGATTCTTATGCTTCTCCTTTTTTCCGTCCCAGGCTGCCGCCTGATAAAGTACCTCCCCTTTGATCAGTACCGGCCGTACCTTGATCTTCCTGGCTGCCTCAGGATTTTTCATCCCGCTGAACACCATACTTAAAAGAGTTTCTCCTATCAATTCTTCCAGAAGCTCTCTTAGTTCTTCCATGTATCTTCCTCCTGCTTCCTTTTCCCTCTGTTTCCCTGAATTCTGCCCTAGGACTTCCAGAAAACGGTGATCAGATAAAAATCGTCATCCGTCTGATACCGGTAATTCCAGCTGCTGGCTCCGTATACCTCCATCAGGTACTGTCCTGCATCATTGAGCATCCCGTTCTCAAACAGCTCATATCTGGCAGTATCATAGGCTTCCCGGCTGCCGAATTTCATCACAATATACGGCTGGTCTGCCCATACTGAATTCATCAGAGCATTGTAGATACTGTTGTAATCAAAGCCCTCATAATACAGATTGTTTCTTTTATAATAATTGTAGCTGTCATCCGTACAGGAAGGAAGAGGCACATCCACATCCGGAATATGCGTCTTATAAATCTCCTCATCCGTACAGCAAAGATAGTTGTAATTCATCACAGAAGAGGTTTCCTCCGCCTCTGCGTTTACAAACACCGGATCTCCCCAGGTCACATCCACATGATAATATATCCCGTCGATCCGCACCATGTTCCACCCATGATCGCTGCCGTCCGTTGTTTTCCCTGTGATGTAGGTACAGAACATTCCCATACGGTGTAGGATATACTGAAACGCCTTGGAATAGCCGGCACAGACGGAATTATGTCCCAGAAGAGCGCTCTGGATATTCTGGTTGTTGGGGCTTTCTGCATCATAGTCTGTAGTGTTGATCAGATACTCATATACATATTTAATCTTCTCATAATCAGAAGCCTCCGGACTGATCCCTGCAATGCATTCGTCTGCCGCAGCTTCCAGAGAAGCTCTTAAATGATCTCTGTTCTTTTTCTCCACAGTGGTGCTGATCTCATAGCCCATCACCTTCCTGGTAAGAGCAGACTCCTTGATCTGGGCACTGGTGCCCACCCAGAAAAACTCCGGATGGTCTGCCAGCACGCTGTAATAAGCCGTCCAGAAATCTTCTGCTGATACGGAGGCATATAAATCCGCTGAATCCTCATAATTCTTCAGGCGCTCGTACAGCTCCCGGTAGATCTCATTCAGCTCGCTGGGAATCTGATTAAAATAATATTCCTCGATATTCCCATGCTCCCACCAGGTATCCCCCAACTGATAGTAGGGACTTTCCCCCATACCGGTTTTCACTGCCGCTGCCTCCAGCATCCCGCAGCCCCCCATGGTCAGGGCTGCAATGCCGACTGCTGCTGCAAAAATCAGCGCTTTGATTCCTTTTATCACCTGTTCTATCTCTCCCATTTATCGCAGAGGCGATGGATTTCCTCCGTAAATTTCTTCAGATCCTTATTCGCTCCGCCTTCGTTTTTCTTTACCACTTCTACCAGACGCTGTGCTGCCTCCATTAAGTTTGCAAAGATGCCGGCTGCCTTTCTGGCGGCACCTTCCAGCTTCACTTCCTTCTTAATGCGGACAGGCTCTGGCTTCACTGTATATCTGCCTTCTGCCAGATCGAATATCCAGCCGGAATAGGGAGCGCTGGCTGTCAGCCCCAGCTCCGTCTCCAGCCGATCCCGAAACAGCTGGCACACCGCGTCCTCCCCGTGGGTGACAAATACCATCTCCGGTTTTTCCTTTAAAGAGGAGATCCACCGGATCAGTCCCTGATTGTCCGCATGACCGCTGATACCGGAAAAACGGCAGATTTCTGCTTTTACCTCAATCTCTTCTCCAAAAAGCTTCACCTGGCTGGCGCCCTCCAGCAGAGCCCGCCCCAGGGTTCCCGCAGCCTGATAGCCTACGAAAAGGATCGTAGACTCCTCCCTCCACAGGTTATGTTTTAAATGATGGCGGATCCGGCCTGCATCGCACATCCCGCTGGCGGAAAGGATCACCTTCGGCTTTGGGTCAAAGTTAATGCCCCTGGAATCATCGCTGGTGACAGAGGTACGCAATCCGGTAAAGCCAATGGGATTGATGCCCTGATTTAAAAGCTCCGTGGCCTCCTCATCAAAATCACTGTACATCCGTTTCCGGAAAATACCGGTGGCCTCTATGGCCAGCGGACTGTCCACCCAGACCTCAAAATAGTCATGGCCCTTCACCATGTGTTCTTCCTTGATCTTCCTGATAAAGTACAGCATCTCCTGGGTTCTTCCCACTGCAAAAGAGGGAATTACCACATTCCCGCCCCGGTCAAAGGTTCTCTGGATTACTTTTGCCAGCTCCAAAGCGTAATCTGCCGGAATCTCATGGCTCCGGTCTCCATAAGTAGACTCCATGACCACATAATCTGCATCCGTGGGGTACACAGGATCCTTGATCAGAGGCTGATTAATGTTTCCAATATCACCGGAAAACAACAGTTTTTTCTCTACTCCGTTTTCCTTGATCCACACCTCAATGGAAGCAGATCCCAGAAGATGCCCTGCATCCGTAAAACGAACCCGGATCCCATCAGCAATGATCCGTTCCTCCCCATATTCACATCTTACAAAACAGGAGATGGCACCCTGGGCATCCTCCAGATCATAGAGAGGTTCCACCAGAGGTCTTCCTGCACGGGTGGCCTTCCGGTTTTTCCATTCTGCCTCAAACACCTGGATATTGGCACTGTCCATGAGCATGATCTTACATAACTCCGCTGTGCCGGGAGTTGCAATGATCTGTCCCTGAAATCCCTGTTTGTAAAGAAGCGGAAGCAGTCCGGAGTGATCCATGTGCGCATGAGTCAGAAGAACCATATCAATCTCTCCCGCGCTCACCGGAAGAGGCTCATTTTCATAAGTGTTTGGTCCCTGCTCCATTCCATAATCGACCAGCAGCTTTTTCCCGCAGGCCTCCAGATAATAACAGCTTCCCGTCACCTCATGGGTGGCTCCCAAAAATGTTACTCTCATACATCATACCCCCATATCCAAAAATTCTTTTCTATCTTTTTTCAAAAGAACCCTGTGCTGTGAAGTTTTATATAGTATATCACGCTGCAAGAATTTTTTACACGAAATTTTAGGAACCTCTCGTACAACGATGTGAGCGGACGATCAGACAGGTGAATCGGGAAGTTCCTCTATATTCGCTGTACTAGTTTTCCAGATAATCCTCTATCGACCTTTGCAGCTTTTTCAGACTGCTCTCAATATTCTTGTTTGCATCAAACATACTGCTGATCTCACTGTCTGCAAGAGACAATACCTGCTGATAATTGGCAAATTTGGGCGTGACTATCCCGTTTTCCAGGATATCATTAAATACCTGCAGATTGATGATCTGCCCTTCCTTGACAATATCCTCCTGGAGTATCGCTTCCGCCTCTTCAGAATTCATCACCTTCCGCAGTACCGATGCTCCCTGGGAATACTGAAGGATCTTCATCTGCGTTTTTTCTTCATAAGTAAGCTTTTTCAGAAATTCCCAGGCCAGCTCCTCCTGTCTGGTCCGGCTGCTGATACCTACCAGAAGCGAATCTACGATGGATTTATTATCTCCCCGTTTCTGCGACGGAAAGGTAGTGCAGTCCCACTGAAAATCCTTATATCTGCGGATCTTGTAAGGATAATTTTTATACGTTCTGTACTTGGCAAAGGAAAGAGGCATAAAAGCCACTTTTCCGCTGTTAAAGTCCTCCTGGGTTACCTTATGTCCTCCATTTAATGCAGTGATCTTTTCTGCAAACAAAATGGCTTCCTGGGTTTCTGCGCTGGATAAATTACTGGTTTTTCCATCCATATCAAAGAGTTTCACTCCATTGGAGTAGGCCGCTTCCAGCCAGCTGTAGTTGTAGGTCGCAAACTGATCCAGCATTCCGTCTCCATCCGTATCCCTGGTGACTCTTCTGCAGATCTCGTACAGATCCTCCCAGTTCCAGTCCGCATCCGGCATCTGAAGCCCTTCCTGTTCTAACAGTGTCTTGTTCACAAACATCAGCATGGGAACTGTCTCATAGGGAAAAGCATACTGCTTCTCCTGATACTGTCCTGCCGCAAGCGCTGTTTCATAAAAGGCATCTCTGTCAAATGTCTGATCCTTTTCTATGAGACTCTCCAGATTTTTCATAACCCCCATAGAAGAAAATTTGTGGAAGTCCTCATCCAAAACCATAAAAACATCCGGCATCTCCCCGTTTAACAGCTTTCTGGAGAGCCATTCCGAGTAATCTTCTCTGGATACGCCGCTATAATAATGGATCTTAACTCCCGGATGCTCCTGCTCAAATTCCCGGATAGCCTGATCGATGATCACATAGCTGTTGGGATTCTCCACATCCCAGTTGCTTCCTGCAAACATACCAAATTCCAGTACAATCTCTTTCGGTCTGAAAACCTTATATAAAATCACGCTGCCGGCCATGATGAAAAGAAGAAGCAGAAGCCCCAGGCCCACACTTTTTTTCTTCATAGATTTCTCCTCTATTCTTCCAGATCCCTGTTTCCTTTTTGGGTCTGAACTGCCCAGATTGCCAGCTGTGTCCGGTCTCTTAAATCCAGTTTATTCAGAATGCTGCTTAAATAGTTCCTCACAGTTCCCTCGGAAAGCTTCAGCGTATCTGCAATCTCTTTGTTGGCTGCTCCCTTTTCCACCTGGCCGATGATCTTCCATTCTGTTTTTGTCAGATCCTCCACATTCTTGTTGCTGACCTGTATCGCAAAATTAGACTGGGCCATCTCTGAAAACAGCCGAAGCACCTTAGCGGCAATATCCGGATTGATCATTGCCTTTCCGCTGTATACCGTATTAATAGCTCTTACCAGCTCATCCATGGAAACTCCCTTTAAAAGGTAACCGCTGGCACCGTATTTCAGGGCATTAAACACAAACTCATCGTCATCAAAGGTGGTCAGTATAATGATCTTGATCTCCGGATAATTTTCCTTAATGATCTTTGTACACTGCACTCCATCCATCTTTGGCATACGAATATCCATTAAGATCACATCCGGGCGTTCCTGTCTCACATTCTGGATCACCTCCTGCCCATTGGCTGCTGTGCCGATCACCTCCAAACCAGCCCTGTTGGAAAGAACGATCTGAAGGCTTTCCCGGATCATCTCCTGATCATCTGCAATAAGTATCTTAATCATAAGTCTCCCCCCACCGTATTGGTATCTTGGCATTTACTAAAAATCCGTTGCTTCCATCAAATTCCACGCTGCCCTTCAGCATCTGGATCCGCTCCCTGATGTGCCGGATCCCAAAACCGCTGTGGATCTCCTTGCATCCTTTTCCATTGTCCTGGATTCTGAGGCTTAACAATCCGTCCTTCTTCTCTATGGTGATCCAGATCTCCGTAGCCTCTCCATGGCGGATGGCATTGGTCATACTCTCCTGGATCACCCGATATATAGCCATTTCCTCATCCTCATCAAATTTCAGGGTCATATTCTCACAGGAAAAATGCACTTTTACATTGGATAATTCTATCATATCCGAAATCATCTTTTCAATGGCAGACTTCAGACTCAACCGCTCCAGCGCATCTGGCCGCAGTTCATTCATAGAACGCCTGACATCTGTGATACCGTTTCTCGCCACATCCGAGATCACCTTCAGCTGATGCTTGGTCTGATCCGGAGAAATATCAAAGATCGTCATGCAGGCATCCAGTCCTACAATGATCTCTGTCAGCAAATGCCCAATGGTATCATGGATTTCTCTGGCCAGACGGTTCCGCTCCTTCGTCTGAGCCATCTTCTCCGCCATTTTGGCATACTCCTTAAGCTGTGAATTTGCCCCTTCCAGCTCACTGTACAGATGATTCACCTCACGGATGGTCTCCCTCTGCTGATTGATGGTATAAATACAATAAATGACAAACAGCATGGTATTGAGGGAATTTAAAATATTAAAAAAAGCAAAGGAGACCTGCTGTATCTGCAGATCATAGTATCGGATATAATCCGGCAGACTGTACAGATTTCGATACACCTTCACAAGATCATAGCCGGTGAGCAGGTACCCCACCACGGTGACAGCCAGAAGCAATCCTACTTTATTTCCTTTTCCTCCCAATGCTCTCAGGTGAAACAGAATATTGGCAGAGATCATCAGCAATAATCCGGTATAATTGAAATCTAAGATATAAATAAGCAAATACCCTGCAATCACATCCACCAGCAGGCTGATCCTACAAAGGTTTCGGTCTTTCCGGTAAAATTTTTCCCGCAGCAAAAAGGAAAGGATCAAAATCAGCAGCAGCAAAAGGCAACTCCAAAGCAAAATAGCCGGATCCTGAGGGATTGCCTTTACATTGTTTAAAAAGCTTCTGGCATTGTACTCCAGCCGGATCTTCCGGGTTGTCATATATACAAATGTGACAATAAATAATACCATTACAACATTAATGATCAATAGCGTCGTCCGCAAAAACAAATTTTCCTTTTTCATTCCCGCCTCCTACTGCCATCCATTAATGGTAAACTCTCCAATATTTTCTTTTGTCACCATCTCCGGCTCAATACTGAAATACTTATCCACACTTTCCCCATCTAAATATCGATATACTAATTCTGCCGCCGTTCTTCCCAGGGATTTGGGACTCTGGGCGCAGGAGCCTGTCACGTATCCCATATTAATCATAGCCTTAGAATCCGGTGATCCGTCAACTCCATAGATAAGAATTTCCTCTTCTCTGTCATTTTGCTGCAGAGCAGACAGAGCTCCTAAGGCCATTGGGTCATTTCCCCCGAAGATCACATCAAAATCCACCTCTTTTTCTAAAAACTCAGTCATCACTTCTGCGCTGACCTCCAGTTCCCCGGAAGCCGGAGCCTGAAATACCACCTGATATTGAGGCTTATCTGCAATAGTATCCAGAAAACCTTCCACCCGCTCGCTGACCGAAGTCTGCACCGGATAATCCAGAATCACGATTCGTGCTTCCTGTACCCGTTTCATCATGTCGCTGGCGCACTGTACTCCTGCTTCATAATTATTGGTTTCTATAATAGAAACCACATATTCCGTATTTTTCACCTTTGTATCAATATTAAATACCGGGATTCCTGCTTCCCTGCAGGCGATCAGAGCAGGCTCCACCTCTTCCCAGTTTACAGGATTCAAAAACAGAGCCTCGATTCCTTCATCGATCATATCCTGGATCTGCTCATTCTGCTTTTCCTGATTTTGAGCCGGATCCCGTCTGATGAGAATATCTCCGTTGCTCTCGATCACTTCCTTGATGGATTCGTGAAGCACGTCAAAAAAAGGATTGCTGCTGGACATATAGGTAGCTCCAAACAAATGTCCCCTGGAAGACAGCTGCAGCTTCTCTCCCCCTCCCCTGCATCCGGAAAGCCCCAGCACCGCACCTGTCACCAAAAATAGGCTGACTGCCTTTACTGCCCCTGTTTTTTTTCTTTTCTCCCACTTTTTTCTCATCTTCCGGCACTTCTCTTCCTTTCAACTCTGTTTACAGGTTCTGTTTTTATTTTAAGCGATATCTATTTTTCATGCAATACTCAAAGGAAGGTTCAGACATTGAAAAGGAGGGATTCCAGAAACAAATAAAAAAGCGCTGCCGCACTGTTTCAGTACGGCAGCGTCTTATAACTCTTACGCTTTCACTATCTGTGATCTCTTATTTGAAATCTGCTACGTTCTCAGCGTCAACGGTAGAAACACCAGTGTCAACTACTTCGCCGCCAAGATCTTCGCCCTGCTCCATGG